>OOCU01000332.1_pt1 | contig 47107 bp, 46 predicted proteins | sample 1671781 | NCBI WGS metagenome assembly OOCU01 (sample SAMN06348192, study PRJEB24527) | human gut metagenome | reverse complement strand
TCTATATACGCTGACTATTTTGTTCGCCTAACTCATGATTAAAATCACAAGTGTGTGGCTCACAATAATCAAAGTCATAACAAATGGCAATAACAGGAAATTTTTCTTTATATTTACGTTTATACATGAAATCACCTCTAATCTTTATTTTATTATAATCATTTAGTATATACTATGGAAATTTTTTATAAGTTTTTAAAAATATGTTGGAAAAACAACATATACTTAATATGATTTATTATATAATGATATATGAAATTTAGATGATTGTTAATTGAGTATAAATTTTTTGTGATTTAGGAGAGGCTATTTGATGAATATATTTGAAATTTTAAGAGAAGAACATGATAATATCAGTAAATTTGTAGATAAATTTGAAGCTATGGCAATAGATTTGATGGAAAAAAATGAAATATCTATTGAAGAATATACAAAAGCTATAGAATTTATTCGTGTATATGCAGATAAAACTCATCATCAAAAAGAAGAAGAACTTTTATTCAAAGCTATGCTTGAAACGAAAGATGAGATGGCAAATAATTTAGTAAATCATGGTATGATTGTAGAACATAATTTAGCTAGATTATATGTATGGGAATTGGAAAATGCGTTGAAAGTGTATCAGAAAGAGCCTACAGTAAAATTAAAATTGGCGATAGTTACAAATACAATGTCTTATGTTTATTTACTTCGTAGACATATAGATAAAGAAAATAGAGTGGCTTATCCTTATGGTGAACGTTTATTATCTAAAGAAGTAATAGAAAAATTAAATGAGCAAGCACAAAATTATATGAAATAATAAAAAAGCCTATTATGATGATTTAAAATTTATTTAAATTATTATAGTAGGTTTTTTCATTTTTTTATTGACATGAAGTTAAGTTTAACAGTTAATATATAATGTAGATAGAAGACAAAGGAGCTAGATTATGAATAATATATTGTATTTAGAATGTTATGCCGGTATTAGTGGAGATATGTTTGTAGCTTCGTTATTAGATTTAGGCGTAGATAAAAATTATTTAATGGAAAATTTACAAACATTACCACTAGATGGTTATAAAATAGAAATTAGCCGTGTAAAGAAGATGGCACTTGATGCTTGTGATTTTAATGTAATTTTGGATATAGATAATCATGATCATGATATGAATTACTTACATAGTGAACATCATGAGGCTCATCACCATAATCATAGTCATGAACATCATCATCACCATGAACATCGTGGTTTAAAAGAAATCGTAGAAATAATTAATAAATCACAAATAACAGATAGAGCAAAAGAAATTGCAATAAGAATTTTTAATATTATTGCTAATGCAGAAGCAAAAGCTCATGGTGTAAGTATTGATGAAGTTCATTTCCATGAAGTAGGAGCAGTGGATTCTATTGTTGATATAGTAGCTGCTGCTGTATGTATAGATAAATTGAATATAGATAGAGTTGTTTGTCCAAAGATATATGAAGGTCAAGGCTTTGTGCGTTGTCAACATGGTCAAATTCCTATTCCTGTGCCAGCTGTAGTAAATATTGCTATAGAACATGGTTTAAGATTACATTATACACAGACAAAAGGGGAATTAATTACTCCAACAGGGGCTGCTATTATTGCAGGTATTCAAACAGAAGATAAATTGCCAGAAGAATTTATTATAAAGAAAATTGGTATAGGTGCAGGGAAAAGAAAATATGATATACCAAATGTAGTTCGTGCTATGATGATTGAAGTTAAATAAAAAAATAAGAGACTTTATAAATGATAAAAAATTTATAGAGTCTCTTTTTATTTATGAATTAAAATTTTATATTTAGATAACAAAAAAGCCTTAGCTATTGCTAAGGCTCTGATTTCAAAGTGGTGCGTCCAGCAGGATTCGAACCTGCGACCGCACGCTTAGAAGGCGTGTGCTCTATCCAGCTGAGCTATGGGCGCGTTCCTTGAGAACATTTAATATTATATCTATATATTACGTGTTTGTCAACAACTTTTTTTAAATTTTTTTAAATTAATTTGTTAAGCTACGTACAGGTGCAGGAATACGACCACCACGAGCAATAAATGCATCAGAACTATATTCACTGCGAACTTTAATAATAGGGCAATGACCGAGTAAACCACCAAAGTTAACAGTATCGCCAACTTTTTTACCAGGAACAGGAATAACACGAACGGCAGTAGTTTTATTATTAATCATACCGATAGCAGCTTCATCTGCGATGATACCAGAGATTGTAGCAGCTGGAGTATCTCCTGCAATAGCGATCATATCAAGACCTACAGAGCAAACGCATGTCATAGCTTCTAATTTTTCAATAGAAAGACTTCCACAGCTTACAGCATCAATCATACCAGCGTCTTCACTTACTGGAATGAAAGCACCACTTAAACCACCAACGTGAGAGGAAGCCATTAAGCCACCTTTTTTAACAGCGTCATTTAATAAAGCAAGAGCTGCTGTTGTACCTGGAGCACCACAAGATTCAAGACCCATTTCTTCTAAGATATGAGCAACACTATCACCAACAGCAGGAGTTGGTGCTAAGGATAAATCGATGATACCGAATTGTACACCAAGACGACGAGAAGCTTCTTTAGCTACTAATTGACCTACACGAGTGATTTTGAATGCAGTCTTTTTAATTGTTTCAGCAACTTGTGTAAAATCTGCACCTTTTAAATCTTCAAGAGCATGTTTTACAACACCAGGGCCACTTACGCCGACGCTTACTACTTTTTCAGCTTCACTAACACCATGGAAAGCACCAGCCATAAATGGATTATCTCCAGGAGCATTAGAAAAGATAACGAGTTTAGCACAACCAATAGCTTCACGGTCGCGAGTAAGTTCAGCAGTGCGTTTTACTACTTCACCCATTTCACGAACGCAGTCCATATTGATACCTGCTTTTGTAGAACCTAGATTTACAGAAGAGCAAACTAAGTCTGTAGTAGCTAAAGCTTGTGGAATGGAATTGATGAGAATTCTATCACCATTTGTATAACCTTTTTCAACAAGAGCAGAAAAACCGCCGATGAAATCAATACCAATTTCTTTAGCAGCTCTATCCATTGCTTCAGCAACAGGAACATAAGTATCTGTCTTGCAGGCTTCAGCAGCAATAGCAATAGGAGTTACAGAAACACGTTTATTAATAATGGGAATACCATATTCACTAGAAATATCTTCACCGGTTTTTACTAAGAATTCACCAGATTTTGTGATTTTGTCATAAACATTATCACAAAATTGTTTTAAATTAGGGTGAGCACAATCACGAAGACTAAGTCCTAATGTAATCGTACGAACATCTAATTTATTTTCTGTTATCATACGATTAGTTTCTAAAATATCATTAATAGTAATCACAAAAGTTCCTCCTAAATTCTTTAGTTAATTAATAAAGAATATTTAAAATTAGCCGATTGTATGCATAGCATTGAAGATATCTTCATGTTGAGCTTTGATATCTACGTTAAGCTGAGCACCTTTTTCTTTGAGGAGTTTTTGTAAATCCTGTAATTTAATGTTTTTGTCAGTCATTTCAGCAATTAGAACCATATTGAAAAAGCCATTCATAATATTTTGGTTGATGCTGATAATATTTACTTTGTTTTCAGCAAGAACATTACTTACAGTGGCAATGATGCCTACACGGTCTTTTCCGATAACAGTTATAACGAGTTTCATTTATACTTCCCCTTATTAATTTTATAGAGTTACTAAATTATTGTAACAGTGTTATTATATCATTAATAGTAGTAGCTTGCATTAGTTTTTGCTAAAAATACATTGTACATATATAATAATATAGGTATTATTTTAGGATATTGTGTTTTTTAATGAAAATGATAAAAATTTGAGATAAGAGGAGTTTTTTATGAAAGTTTTATTGACAGCGATAAATGCAAAATATATACATTCATCATTAGCAATTCGCTATATATACAAAAATTGTCAAGATTTATCTTGTGATATAGAGATGCTAGAAGTATCTATAAATAATCATTTAATTGATATTGCTAATCAGATATTTGATGCTAGACCAGATATATTGGGAATTTCTTGTTATATCTGGAATATTGAATTAGTGAAACAATTGTTGCCACTTGTGCATAGATTATTGCCAAATTGTAAGATTATCTGTGGCGGGCCAGAAGTTTCATATGCTACAAAAGAATTTATGCAGGATTTTCCTATGGTAGATTTTGTAGTGCGTGGCGAAGGTGAAAAAGCTTTTCATGATTTATTGCAGGCTTTATTAGATGAAAAAAATAATGAAGAAATAAAAATTGCTGGTATAGCAAAGAGAAATAGTGATGATACTATTGATGAGAATATTGCCGTTACTGTAAGTGATTTAGATGAAATAATTTTCCCTTATGATGATAATGATATCGAAAATTTAAAGGATAAGATAATTTATTATGAAAGTTCAAGAGGTTGTCCTTATTCTTGTAAATATTGCCTATCTTGTGCGACTAAAGGCGTAAGATATCGCTCTTTAGATAAAGTTTTTGCCGAACTAAGTTATTTTATTAAACATAATGTTCGTCAGGTAAAATTTGTAGATAGAACTTTTAATGCAGATAAAAAGCATTATTTACCAATTTTGGAATTTATTGCTAAACAAGATTGCAGGACTAATTTCCATTTTGAAATAGTAGCTCATCATATTGATGATGAAATCAAGGCTGTACTTAAGAAAATGCCAAAGGGTAGAGTACAGTTTGAAATAGGTATTCAATCTACGAACTTAAAAACTTTAGGTCAAATAAGTAGGGCAAATCCATGGGAAGAAATGACAAATAATATAAAATCCATCATGGCTTATGGAAATATTCATCTGCATGTGGATTTAATCATTGGTCTTCCTTATGAAGATATTACTTCTTTTGCAAAATCTTTTAATGATGTGTATTTATTGCAAGCTGATATGCTTCAAGTGGGCTTTTTAAAATTATTAAAAGGTGCAGCAATGAATGATTTGATACAAGAGCATGATTATGTATATATGCCACAAGCACCATATCAAGTAATCAGCAATAAATATATGGATTATGCCACTATGCGAAAATTACAGATTTTTGTAGATGTATTAGAATTATATTATAATGCTGGCCGTTTTAAATATACGATTATTAATTTAATCAAACAATATAATCAAGATGTCTACACATTTTTTGCTGATTTTGCTCAATATTGGCAAGCTAAAAAATTGCATTTAGCACCACACGCTCCTAAGAATTTATATGTATTTTTATATGATTTTATTGAGCAAAATTCTAAAATAAAAGATAAAGAATATATTTATAATGTATTGAAATTCGACGCTTTATTGACAGATAAAGGTAAGATAAAAATAGATATGTTGCCATGGAAAGAAGTAGATAAAAAAGTAACAGATGATTTTTATATGAGTGAAAAAGCATTAGCTTATATTAATAATTATCAATTTAAATCATGGCGCGATTTGAAAAAGAAATTTTCGATAGAAGTTTTTGCCTATGATATGAATGAAGCGAAATCATGTCAAATAAAAGCAAAAGAAAATGCAATGATTTTTGCCTATGAAGATGATGGAGTATTTTATCAAGAAATAAAACAAGGAGATATAAATTTATAATGATATATTATGCTTTTTCCGATTATTTAAAACAGCGTTATGGTGAGAAAGTTTATAAATTGCCTATAGGGTTACCGCTTACTTGCCCTAATCGTGATGGTTCATGTGGGAAATTTGGCTGTACTTTTTGTGGTAGTATCGGTGCAGGTTATGAAAATTTACCACCAGAATTATCCGTAACAGAACAAATTCGCATGAATAAGGCTCATATAGTGCCTAAATATAAGGCAAAAAAATTCATACCGTATTTTCAAAATTTCAGTAATACGTATATGCCACCAGAGCAATTAGAAAAATATGTATTAGAAGCATGTGCTAGTGATGATATAGTGGCTATTTATATAGCGACAAGACCAGATTGCATAAATGATGTTTATTTAGAAATCTTAGCTAGAATTGCCAAAGAAAAAAATATTGATATTTGCGTAGAATTAGGTTTACAAACGATAAATTATAAGACTTTAGAAAAAATAAATCGCGGTCATGGTTTGGCAGAATATATTGATGCAGTGTTGCGTATAAAGCGTTATGGTTTATTATGTTGTACTCATGTAATTTTAGATTTACCATGGGATGATGATAAAGATATGATTGAAACTGCTAGAGTGATTTCTGCACTCGGCGTTGATCAGGTGAAATTACATGCACTTTATATCGTAAAAAATACAAAAATGGCTCAGCAATATGAAAATAAAGAATTTGAAATTATTTCTTGTGAGCATTATAAACAAAGAGTAATTGATTTCTTAGAACATTTATCTCCAAATATTGTTTTACAGCGATTAATTGGTAGAGCACCAGCTGAAAATACTTTATTTAGTAATTGGCAGACAGGTTGGTGGAAAATTCGCGATGAAATCGTAAAAGAAATGGAAGAAAAAAATCTTTATCAAGGTCGTTTGTGTAATTATTTAAATGGTAGTGCTGTACAAAAATTTTTAGTTAAAGAATGATGTAGGGATTTTGATTTTATGGAAATCATTTATAAAGATGAAAAAGATTTTACGAAAGAAAATATATTAGAATTATTTTTATCTGTTGATTGGCAATTATCGGCTAGTAATCCTGATAAATTATATACAGCATTAATTAATTCCTCAACAGTATTTACTGCGTGGGAAAATAATAAATTAGTAGGCTTAGCTAGAGCTTTAGATGATGGCATACTTACAGCATATATTCACTATGTATTAGTAAATCCTAAATATCAAGGTAGAGGTATTGCTAGCAATTTAGTAGAGATGATAAAAAATAAATATAAAGACTATCTTTATATTGAATTGATGCCTGATGAAAAGAAAAATGTTAATTTTTATCAAAAATTAGGTTTTAATATAGTTAAAGAAGGCACACCCATGCAACTGTGCAATCCTGAAACTATGAAAGTTAAATTATAAATAAAAAAGCTATAATAATTTAAGGAAAAATTTCTAGTTAAATTATTATAGCTTATATTTCAATTATCACATTTAAAATCTTGCCAATCAGGTAGAGCAGTATGATTATCCACAGCTGTTTTCATAGCTTGGTAATAAGCTAATTTTTTTTGAATATGCTTATAATCATGTTGCATTTTTGCTAATTGTGCTAGAATATGATTTTTTTGATTGGTCAGTAATTTTAAAATATCATCAATATGTGAAGGCTCTTGCTGTTCATATTGAAAAAATTCTTGCAGATGAGCGATACTCATGCCAGTATTTTTAAAACAGCAGATAGTTTTTAAACGATTGATATGTTTTTCTAAATAAATGCGTTTGCCTGATGAATTGCGAGGAATATCAGTTAAAATGCCTACTTCTTCATAATAGCGAAGCGTGGAAGCTGGCAGATTGAATTTGGCTGATACTTCACGAATTGAATATTGTTTATCCATAATAAAGCCCCTTTATCATAGTAATATCTTGACTTAAAGCGTACTTGAATTAGTATTATGATAATTATAAAAAAGATATTGACTAAAAGTAAAGGGGCGTTTTTCATGTATATAGCAGATAAAGACAGATATAATAAGTTAGAATATGCTAGATGTGGTAAAAGCGGTTTGAAATTGCCAAGAGTATCTTTGGGACTTTGGCATAATTTTGGTGATAATAATGATTTTGAAACTATGCAAGAACTTTGTTTCACTGCTTTTGATAATGGCATAACTCATTTTGATTTGGCAAATAATTATGGCCCTCCTTATGGCAGTGCAGAAATAAATTTTGGTAGAATTTTAAAGCAAGATTTGAAAAAATACCGTGATGAATTATTAATTAGTACAAAAGCTGGCTATGATATGTGGGAAGGCCCTTATGGCAACTGGGGCAGTAGAAAATATTTAATTGCTAGTTTAGACCAAAGTTTAAAACGCATGGGTCTTGAGTATGTAGATATTTTTTATCATCATCGCATGGATAAAGACACTCCACTTGAAGAAACTATGGGAGCATTAAATCAAATAGTACAAAGTGGAAAAGCTTTATATGTAGGTTTATCAAATTATGATGGGGAAACTTTAGCAAAAGCTAGTGAGATTTTAACTCAAATGCATTGTCCATTTATCATCAATCAAAATCGTTATTCCATTTTCGATAGAACTATTGAGAATAATGGCTTGAAGGAAATGGCACAAAAATTAAATAAAGGTATTATAGCTTTTAGCCCATTAGCACAAGGGTTATTGACAGATAGATATTTGAAAGGTATTCCTGAAGATAGTCGCATAAAAACTGATGGAAGATTTTTGAAAGCTGAAATTTTGACAGAAAAAAAATTAACACAGATTGCTAATTTAAATGAAATAGCAAAACAGCGTGGTCAAAGTTTAGCTCAGATGGCATTGGCTTGGATTTTAAAAGATAACATAGTTACAAGTGTTTTGATAGGTGCATCAAAGCCAGAACAGATTTTAATGAATTTGGAAGCAATGAACAATATAGCGTTTTCTAGTGAAGAATTGAAACTTATAGATGATAATAGTTTATAAAATTTTCTATATGAGTATGGATTTACCACTGATAAATTATAGATATAAAAGGTATATTCATAGTTGAAAAATATTATAAAAAGTTGTATCATAAATATGTGTTATAGTTTAAAATGCCTATAAAAGGGTATATATATATAGAAGGGAGCTTATTTGAAAATATGAGCAAACATATGAAAACTATGGATGGTAATACTGCTGCGGCGTATATATCTTATGCATTTACAGATGTAGCAGCTATTTATCCAATTACTCCATCATCTCCAATGGCAGAAGTTGTAGATGAAATGGCAGCAAAAGGTAAGAAAAACCTTTTCGGTCAAAAAGTACGTGTTGTAGAAATGCAATCTGAAGCAGGTGCTGCTGGTACAGTACATGGTTCTCTCCAGGCTGGTGCATTAACTACTACTTATACTGCTTCTCAGGGTCTTTTATTAATGATTCCTAATATGTATAAGATTGCTGGTGAATTGCTCCCAGGTGTATTCCATGTAAGTGCTCGTGCTCTTGCAACATCTTCTCTTAATATTTTTGGTGACCAACGTGATGTTATGGCAGTTCGTCAAACTGGTTGCGCTATGCTTGCTGAAGCTAGTGTTCAAGAAGTTATGGACTTAAGTGCTATTGCTCACCTTGTAGCTATCAAAAGCCGTGTACCATTCGTAAACTTCTTTGATGGTTTCAGAACTTCTCATGAAATTCAAAAAATCGAAGTTTTAGATTATGAAGATTTAGGCAAAATGCTTGATTGGGAAGCTGTAAATAAATTCCGTCATAATGCTTTAAATCCAGATCATCCAACAATTCGTGGTACTAGCCAAAACCCTGATATTTATTTCCAAGGTCAAGAATCTGCAAATCCTTATTATGAAGCTGTTCCACAGATGGTTGAAGATGCTATGGCTGAAATCAATAAATTAACAGGCCGTAATTATCAATTATTCAACTACTATGGTGATCCAAATGCTGATCGTGTAATCATTGCTATGGGCTCTTTATGTGATACAGCTATGGAAGTTGTTGATTACTTGAATGCAAAAGGCGAAAAAGTTGGTGTTGTATCCATTCACCTTTACAGACCATTCTCTGTAAAACATTTCTTAAATGCACTTCCAAAAACTGTTAAGAAAATTGCTGTTATGGACCGTACAAAAGAAGCTGGTTCTATCGGCGAACCTTTATATCTTGAAATTCAGTCCGCTCTTTATAATAGCGATTTACGTCCAACAATCGTTGGTGGTCGTTATGGTCTTGGTGGTAAAGATGTTACTCCAGATCAAATCTTTGCAGTTTATAATGAACTCAAAAAAGATGCTCCTAAAAATGGCTTTACTATTGGTATCAATGATGATGTTTCTTTCACTTCTTTACCAGAATATCATGAAGATATCGACCTTACACCAGAAGGAACAACTGCTTGCAAATTCTGGGGCTTAGGTTCTGATGGTACTGTAGGTGCAAATAAAAGTGCTGTTAAAATCATCGGCGATAAAACAGATATGTATGCACAGGCATATTTTGCATATGACTCCAAAAAATCTGGTGGGGTAACAATGTCTCACTTGCGTTTTGGTAAAAAACCAATTATGTCTCCATATCTCATCAATAAAGCAAACTTCATTTCCTGTTCTCAACAGTCTTATGTAGATAAATATGATTTACTTGCTGGTTTAAAACGAAATGGTACATTCTTATTAAATACACTTTGGACTGATGAAGAATTAACAGAAAAACTCCCTGCATATATGAAACGTTATATTGCAGAAAACAATATTAACTTCTACACTGTAAACGCTGTTAAAATTGCTCAAGAACTCGGTCTTGGCGGTCGCTTTAACATGGTTATGCAGTCTGCATTCTTTAAACTTGCAAATATCATTCCTATTGATGAAGCTGTTAAATATCTTAAAGATGCAGTTGTTACTTCTTATGGTAAAAAAGGTCAACATATCGTTGATATGAATAATGGCGCTATCGACAAAGGTATCGAAGCTCTTCACAAAGTAGAAGTTCCAGCTTCTTGGAAAGATGCTAAAGATGCTGATGATGCAAATGCTAATATTCCTGATTTCATTAAAAATATCCAAAATCCAATGAACCGTCAAGAAGGCGATAAACTTCCTGTAAGTGCTTTCAAAGGTATTGAAGATGGTACATTCCCAGTAGGTACTGCTGCTTATGAAAAACGCGGTATCGCTATTAATGTTCCAGAATGGGATATTGATAAATGTATCCAGTGTAACCAATGCTCCTTCGTATGTCCACATGCTGCAATTCGTCCAGTACTTATGACAGATGAAGAAGTAGCTAATGCTCCAGAAACAATGAAATCCAAACCAGCTCTTGGCGCTAAAGGCTTAAATTTTGCAATCACTATTTCTGCAAAAGATTGTGCAGGTTGCGGTAACTGTGCTGATATTTGTCCAGCTCCAAAAGGTTCTGCTCTTGCTATGAAACCTATTGCAACTCAACTTGCAAAACAAGCTGAATTTGATTATGCTGTTGATGCTACAAAAGTTGCACCTAAGAAAAATCCTATGAAGAAAACTACTCTCAAAGGTAGTCAGTTCGAACAACCACTCTTAGAATTCTCCGGTGCTTGTGCTGGTTGTGGTGAAACTCCATATGTAAAACTCATCACTCAGCTCTTTGGTGATCGTATGATGGTAGCTAATGCTACAGGCTGTTCTTCTATTTGGGGCGGTTCTGCACCATCTATGCCATACACTAAAAACCATAAAGGACAAGGTCCTGCTTGGGCTAACTCCTTATTTGAAGATAACGCAGAATATGGTTTAGGTATGTTCCTTGGAACAAAAGCTGTTCGTGAAACATTATCTTCAAAAATCACTCAAGCTTTAGAAGAAGGTCTTGGTAGTGATGAACTCAAAGCTACATTTGCTGATTGGCAAGTTAATATCAATGAAGGTGAAGGTAGCCGTGAACGCGCTGAAAAATTGACTGAACTTCTTGAAGCAGAAAAAGGCGATAATGCACTCTTAAATGAAATCTATGATAAAAAAGATTTCTTTGTAAAACGTTCCCAATGGATCATTGGTGGCGACGGTTGGGGTTATGATATCGGTTATGGCGGTCTTGACCATGTACTTGCTTCTGGTGAAGATGTTAACGTATTAATTCTTGATACAGAAGTTTACTCAAATACTGGTGGACAGTCCTCTAAAGCTACTCCAGCTGCTGCTATTGCTCAATTTGCTGCTACTGGTAAACGTACTAAGAAAAAAGATATCGGCATGATGGCAATGAGCTATGGTTATGTATATGTAGCACAGATTGCTATGGGTTACGATAAAAACCAAACTTTAAAAGCTATTGCTGAAGCAGAAGCTTATAAAGGACCATCTCTTATCATTGCATATGCTCCATGTATCAACCATGGTTTACGTGCAGGTATGGGCAAGAGCCAACTTGAAACTAAACGTGCTGTTGAAGCTGGTTACTGGGCTACTTATCGTTATAATCCTGAATTACGTGGCACAGATAAAAATCCATTTAGCTTAGACTCTAAAGAACCAACAGGAAACTTCCAAGAATTTATTCAAGGTGAAGTTCGTTATACATCCTTAAAACGTGCATTCCCTGAAATTGCAGATGAATTATTTGCAAAAACAGAAAAAGATGCAAAAGAACGTCTTGAAGGATATAAAAAATTAGCAGGTAAATAATATTTCGTGCTGATAAAATAAAACTGACGCTATTTATTAGCGTCAGTTTTTTATTGCATGAATTAAGTTTTTTTTATATGATATAAAAGGATTAATTAAATAGTTAAGCATAGGCATATATTATATAAGAAAGGAATGAATGCTTTGAAAAAATTATTATTAGTAGCAATTTGTATTTTATCTATGCTATGCACAGCTTGTGGTTCAACTACAGATGAAAAAGAAGTAGCAGATAATACAAAAACAGAAACTTTAAAAATTGGATTAATGCCAGACATTGATTCCATACCATTTATTATTGCTCAAGAAAAAGGCTATTTTAAAGAAGAAGGTGTAGACGTAGAGCTACAGTATTTTAAAAGTGCTATGGATAGAGATAGTGCCCTTCAAAGTGGCAATTTAGATGGTGGCGTATCTGATATGCTAGCAGCAGGATTTGCTAAAGCTGGAGGATTTGATGTAAAAATAACTTCTTCTACTAATGGCAATTACTGTTTGATTGCAGGTACTGGCAATACTGCTAAATCTTTAGCGGAAATGAAAGGTCAGAATATATCCGTATCTAAAAATACTATTATTGAATTTGTTTTAGATGAAATGCTTGCACAAAACAATATGACTGAAGCAGATATCAATAAAACAGTAATTCCACAGATACCTACAAGATTAGAAATGTTACAAAATGGTAAATTAGATGGTGCAGTACTTCCTGAACCTATGGGCAGTATTGCTGTAAAAAATGGCAGTTATTTAGTAAATTCTTCTGAAGCTATGAAAATAAATCCAGGCGTAATGGTATTTACAAATGATAGCGTAGAAAATAAAAAAGAAGCTATAAAAGCTATGTATAGAGCTTATGATAAAGCTATAGAATATTTAAATTCTACACCTCAAGAAGAATATATGGATTTAGTTATTGAAACAGCAGGATTACCACCAGCAACTAAAGATGCTTTAGTTATGCCAAAATACATGAAAGCTGCATTACCAGAAAAATCTGATTGGGATAAATCTATAAATTGGCTCAATAAAAAAGAATTAGTAACTGAAAAATATAATTATGAAGATATAGTAAGTGATATTTTAACGAAATGATTACCGTAGATAGACTTTATGTAAGATATGATGATACAAATATATTAGAAGATATTAATTTAAATTTGCCAACAGGGATAACTTGTGCAGTGATTGGTCCTTCTGGTTGTGGGAAATCTACCTTATTGAATGTTTTGGCAGGACTACAAAAAAATTATCAGGGTTTAGTGCAAATAAATGGCGAAAATCCTTCACCTAAAAAACAAACTATAGGTTTTATTCCTCAAAATTATGGATTATTGCCATGGCTTACTGTAAAAGAAAATATTTTATTAGGTTTAAAAATAAAAAAAGAAGCTAAACAAGGTTTACCTCAAAATTTAGTAGATAATTTAGGATTAAGTAATTTACTCAATCGCTATCCTAATAATTTAAGTGGTGGTCAACAACAACGCGTAAGTTTAGCTAGAGCTTTTGCTTTAAAAGCTGATTTATTATTAATGGATGAACCTTTTTCTGCTTTAGATGCTATTACAAGAGAAGAGATGCAAGATGTATTCATTGATTTATGGCAGAAGCAGAAAGTTTCTACTATATTAGTTACACATTATGTAGAAGAAGCTTTATATTTAGGGCAAAAAATAATAGTGATGACTAGTGCACCTGGAGGTATTTATAAAATAATCGATAATCCTTTATTTAGTGATAAGAATTTTCGTGATAGAGAAATTTTTAGTTCACTAAGTAAAGAAATAAGAAATTATTTGAAGAAAGCAGGTAGTAAGAATGAAAGATAAATCATGGCATTTTTATTTACCTGCAATGATATTATTGCTTATTTTATGGTATGTTATATCTATAATCGTACATTTACCAATTATTCCTTCGCCTGTTTTGGTAATGGAAAGATTGGGCAATATTTTTACACAAACAATAGCTATTCATGCATTGTATAGTCTTTGGCGAATTATAGCAGGAGTATTTTTAGCTATAATAATTGGTGTACCGATAGCGGTGATGATGGGATATTATAAAAAATGTGATAAGATTTTAGCTCCTATTGTTTATCTGACATATCCTATTCCTAAGATTGCATTATTGCCTATCTTGATGCTTTTAGCTGGCATTGGAGAATTACCAAAAGTTATTATGATATTTTTGATTGTGATTTTTCAAGTGTTAGTTGCTATTCGCGATAGTATAAAAACTATACCAAAAGAAATGTTTTTTCCTTTATATAGTTTAGGTGCATCTTTTAGACAAATTTTCTTAAATATACTATGGCCAGCTGTATTACCAAATTTTATTACATCTTTACGTGTAGCAATGGGGACAGCTATATCAGTATTGTTTTTTACAGAGACATTTGGCACTAAATATGGTATGGGATATTTTATAATGGATTCGTGGCTTCGTGTAAATTATCTAGATATGTACGCAGGTATTGTAGTTTTAAGTTTAATAGGTCTATTTTTGTTTGGTTTTTTGGACTTAGTAGAAAATTATTTTTGCAAATGGAAGAAAAAAGTATAAGAAGATATGGTTCTAGTAGCGATATTAGAACCATATCTTTTTTGTAATTAATTTTAATTTTTTATATAATTTTTTGAAAATTGTATATTGACTTTATATAGGGAGATGGGTATAATTAAACCATAACAAGATTGTAAATTTGTTGATGTAAACGTTTGTTTTTTGTATTTATGTTGAGATTTTTATTAAATTCTAGCTTGTTACATAAAAATTTTTGAGAAATATATATTGACTTTAAGTGATGAGAATAATATAATGAAGCTGAGTTAAATGAAAATTTGTAAAAATAAAAATAAACATTTGTTCAAGAACTTTAAGATATGTATAAAATAAGTTCGTATTTTGACAAAACGTGTAAACGTTTTCCATTTTCAATTTTATGAAATTGAATTTTCTAAAAAATCATATGGTTTTATTTATTGATATAATATTGCATTTATAAATAAAAAATATGGTATTTTGAAATATTAACTCGTTATCAATTTCATATTGATAATAAAATAAATGAGTAGGTGATTTTTAATGAAGGAAAACACAGTAATCACGGTTAGTAGACAGTATGGTTGCGGTGGTCGTGAATTAGCTAAAATTTTAGCTAAAAAGCTAAATGTAAAGTTATATGATAGACAAATTGTTCATATAGCAGCAGCTAAATTAGGTATCAATGATTTATCTGAACAGGATTTATTAGAATTAGAAAATACTGTTCATCCATTGACATTGACATTCATGCCATTCCATTCTTTCGGTACTCGCATGGGCGAATCCAGCAGAGGTATGTTCTTATCTGAAGCTAGTGTAGTAAGAAAACTTGCTAACGATGGAGCATGTGTTATCTTAGGTCGTTGTGCTGATTATGTATTAGAAGATATGCCAAATCATTTCTCCATTTTCGTTTGTGCAGACGATGAATATAGAGAAAAAAGAGGTAAAGAAGTTTACGAAGGTAAAACTTTAAAAGAATTGGACGCAGAAAACGAAAAAAGAGCTAGATATTACAATTATTACACAGGTAAAAAATGGGGCGAAGCTTCTAACTATGATTTAATTGTAAATACTAGCAATGCATCTTTAGACAAAATAGCAGATGCTATCATTGAATATATTAATAAAGTTCAAGAATAAAAGAACTAAAGAATATAGAAGGGTAACAGCATAGATGCTGTTATCTACATAAGTTTTGTTAATAATTTTTTTATTAAATATTTATAATTTTATTTAGGAGGACTTATAAATGTCAGGTAATAATGGTAATAAACTTATGCAACGCATAGCATATGCTTGTGGTACTTTCGGACATGATATCTTCTATATGATGGTTAGCACATACTTTATCATGTTCATCACAAGTAATCTTTTCAACACAGAAGATCAAAGTCATAATGAATATATGATCGGTATCATCATGACAGTAATCCTTGTAATTCGTGTAGCAGAACTTTTCATTGACCCATTCATTGGTAACACTATCGATAAAACAAACACTAGATGGGGTAGATTTAAACCATGGGTTATTGTTGGTGGTTTCGTAGCAGCTTTAAGCTTAGCAATTTTGTTCACTGACTTAGGTGGTTTAACAACATCTAATCCATTACTCTACTTAATTATCTTTGCTATTTTATACTTAGTAATGGATATCTTCTATTCAGCAAAAGACGTTGCTATTTGGTCTATGGTTCCAGCAATGTCCTTCGACTCTAAAGAACGTGAAATTACAGCAACATTTGCTCGTATTGGTTCCGTATTTGGTGCTCAGCTCGTAACAGTAATGGTTATTCCTATCGTATTATTCTTCTCCAAAGACGCTAACGGCGGTGTTGGTGATGCTAATGGTTGGTTAGCTTTCGCTTTAATCGGTGGCGGTGTATCTTTATTAGGTGCTGTTATCCTTGGTCTTGGTACAAAAGAACAAGCTTCCGCTCTTCGTGAAAACAAAAAAGAAACAACTTTCAAAGAAGTATTCTCTATCTTAGGTAAAAATGACCAGTTAATGTGGATCGCTATTACATTCCTTATCTTATGCTTCGGTCAGGACTTAGTAAACTCCTTCCAGATGTACTATTTCGCTTACATTTTAGGTGATTCCACTTATTTATCCTTCTTAGGTATTATCAACGTTATCATTGGTTTATTAGCAGTTGCTTTATTCCCTGTATTAACAACTAAATTCAAAAGAAGAAACTTATTCTTCTATTCTGTCGTAATCATGATCATTGCATTGATCATCTATGCTTTCGCTGGTACAAACTCTGTATTAGTATTAATCGCAGCTGGTTTATTCAACTTACCACAGCCACTTGTATTCTTAGTAGTATTAATGACAATCACAGATACTGTTGAATATGGTCAGTTAAAAATTGGTCACCGTGATGAATCCCTTATTCTTTCCATCAGACCATTAGTTAACAAATTATCCGGTGCTGTAACAAGTGCTATCGTTGGTTTCACAGCTGTTTGGGTTGGTATGTCTGGTAAAGCTACAGCTGATAGCATTACTGATAGCAATAAAATGATGTTCGAATTAATCATGTTTGCTTTGCCAATCGTATTCATGCTCATCGCAACATTACTTTACAAAACAAAAGTTACTCTTACTGAAGAAAAACATGCTGAAATCGTTAAAGAACTTGAACGTACTTGGAAAGATATCAGTAAATAATATATAAATATGAAGATAAAAGAACTGTACTAAAATTTAGTACAGTTCTTTTTTATAATTTTACATAATATACAACATTTAAACAAATTTTAGCAACATAAAACATTGCTATTGGTAACGATATAAAATATAATAATAACAAAGCTTTTAGATAGAAATGTACATTTCAGGTTAATTGTAAACGTTTTCGAAATAAAAATTTTCGAAAAAATCATATACTTTTATTTATTATTATATATTTGATAAGTTGAGCATTTTCTTATTTATTATATTTTAATATTAAAGAGAGGGATTTAATATGAACTCAAATACAGTAATTACAATAAGTAGACAGTATGGTTGCGGTGGTCGTGAATTAGCTGAAATTTTAGCTAAAAAATTAAATGTAAAATTGTACGATAGACAAATTGTGCATATCGCAGCAGCTAAATTAGGTATCAATGATTTATCTGAACAAGATTTATTGGATTTAGAAAATACTGTTCATCCATTGACATTGACATTCATGCCATTCCATTCTTTTGGTACTCGCATGGGTGAATCTAGTAGAGGCATGTTCTTATCTGAAGCTAGTGTAGTAAGAAAACTTGCTAATGATGGACCATGTGTTATCTTAGGTCGTTGCGCTGATTATGTATTAGAAGATATGCCAAATCATTTCTCTATCTTTGTTTGTGCAAATGATGAATATAGAGAAAAAAGAGGTAAAGAAGTTTACGAAGGTAAAACTTTAAAAGAATTGGACGCAGAAAACGAAAAAAGAGCTAGATATTACAATTATTACACAGGTAAAAAATGGGGCGAAGCTTCTAACTATGATTTAATTGTAAATACTAGCAATGCTTCTTTAGATAAAATAGCTGATGCTATCATCGAATATATTAACACAGTTAAATAATTTTAGTGTAGTCATTAAATTTTTAATAACATAATGGGAGGCCTTTATATGTCAAGATTTTTATCACGTGTGGCATATGCGTGCGGTACCTTTGGGCATGACTTTTTCTATGCAATGATTGGTACTTATTTTATGATTTTCGTAACAAGTAATTTATTTAATACAGATGATACAAGTTATAATGAATATATGATAGGTCTTGTAACAACAGTTATTCTTGTTATTCGTGTTGCGGAACTTTTCATTGACCCATTCATTGGGAATACTATCGATAAAACAAAAACTAGATGGGGTAAATTTAAACCTTGGGTTCTTTCTGGTGCAGTTATTGCCGCAGTTACTTTAGCTATCTTATTCACAGATATTGGCGGTTTAGCTGAAACAAGCCCTATAATGTACTTAATTGTTTTCGCTATCTTATATATAATTATGGATATTTTCTATTCAGCAAAAGACGTTGCTATTTGGTCCATGATACCAGCACTTTCTTTTGATTCTCGTGAACGTGAAATTACAGCTACTTATGCACGTATTGGTTCTGTATTCGGTGGTCAGCTCGTAACTATCATTGTTATTCCAATTGTTTTAGCTTTCTCTGAAAATAGTAATGGTGGTGCAGGTGATGCTACAGGTTGGTTCGCATTTGCTGCAATTGGTGGTTTAATTGCTACTGTAGGTGCTATCATTCTTGGTATTGGTACAAAAGAACATGACTCTGCTCTTCGTGAAAACAAAACAGATACATCTTTTGGACAAGTTTTCTCTGTATTAATGAAAAATGACCAGCTCTTATGGATTGCATTTGCTTATCTTATCTTTGGTTTAGGTCAAAACCTTATCAATAACTTCAACCTTTACTATTTCATTTATGTATTAGGTGATTCTTCTCAGTTCTCCTTCTTAGGTGTAATCAACGTTATCATTGGTTTAATGGCAGTTGCTTTATTCCCATCATTAACTAAAAAATTCAGCAGACGTAATTTATTTTTCTATTCTATCGCTATTATGTTAATTGCAGTAGTTATTTACTACTTTGCAGGTCAAAATGTATATTTAACATTACTTGGTGCTGGTTTATTTGCATTACCACAGCCACTTATCTTCCTTGTTGTATTAATGACAATCACAGATACTGTTGAATATGGTCAATTAAAACTTGGTCATCGTGATGAAGCACTCGTACTTTGTGTACGTCCTTTAATCGATAAATTAGGCGGTGCTATCACATCTGCTATCGTAGGCTTCACAGCTGTTTGGGTTGGTATGTCTGGTAATAAAGTTACAGCAGAAAGCATAACTCCTGATAATTTACTCAACTTCCAAATTATCATGTTTGCAATTCCATTTATCTTACTCATCATTGCAACATTCATTTACAAAGCTAAAGTTAAATTAACAGAAGAAAAACATGCTGAAATTGTTAGAGAACTTGAACGTACTTGGGGTAAAGATAATAAATAATTGATATGAAAGTTATAAAAAGGATATTCTTTTTAAAGAATATCCTTTTTTTATGTTTAAATATAATTATTAAAAATTAAAATTTTATTGAATTTTCATTTAAATAGACGTTTTATAAATATAATGGTATTATTATTATTAGAAATTTGAAGAGAAAAGAGGCCTGGCACTAAATGAAAGTTTATCTCTATATTAATAAACAAGGGTTTAAAGAAAATACTTTTAGAGTAGCTTTTAAAGAATTGGTAAAAGTTGTGAAAGACGAGCAAAGTAAGCCTACTGCTTATTTAGTAGGTAAGTATGAAGTAAGGGATTATGAACATAGTTACGATGTGCCTTATAATAAAAAATACGAAAATAGATATTTTGCTATACCTATCAGCGACAGAGAAAAAGGTTTCTTTAATTTAACAACTATTTTTTGCAATAATGATTTGAGCGATTATGAAGTAATCAATGAAGCAACTTTAAATGCAGTGATTAATACTTTACTTAAAGAAGCAGATGAAAGATTATCTAGTAGCATTAGCTTAGAATATGTGGGTGGACGTTCTAAAGAAAATCAGAATATCATTGAAGATATTTCAGCTTCTTCTTTTATTGCTATGATTAATATGTTAAATACTTGGGCAAAAGAAGAAAAACAGGAAACTGAATTTAAATTACAAATTGAATTTTAATAATATTAATAATGGAATTATATTTAAGGGATTGGCTTTATGCTTAATCCCTTTTTATTTTTGTTTAATTAGTTGTAAAAACAACAGAATTTATATCTTTTTTATTTATAATAATAATTAATTTATAAGAAAAGAGTGTGTATAATGAAAAAATGGTTGATAGTTTATTCTAGTGTAACTGGAAATACAAAACAGATAGCAGAGGCTATTTATGATGGTTTTGGTGAAAATGTAGCAGATATTTTTGCTATACGAGATGAATTTAATCTTGAGGATTATGATAATATTGCTGTAGGATATTGGCTTACTCGTGGTGAACCAGATAAAATGGTACAGGAATTATTGAAAAAATTAAATAATAAAACAGTAATTTTATTTCAAACACAAGGTACAGAATTAAATAGTGAACATTCTATAACTGCTTTTGCGAGAGCTGCTAGTTATTTAGGAGAAAATTGCAAAGTATTGGGAACTTTTGCCAGCCAAGGAAAAATAAATCCAGCAATGCTGGAAAGACGCAAAAATGCTGATAAAAATGATCCTCATGCAGCGACACCTCGTAATCTTGAACGTTGGCAAAAAGCGTCAATGCATCCTAATGAAGAAGATTTTTCTCGAGCAAAAGAATTTGTTAAGTCTATGCAACGAAAAATAGCTTTGAGAGAAAAATATTTAAATATGAAAAAATAAAGAAAATAAAAAAAGACGGTTTTAATACCGTCTTTTTTGTTGTGTTTTAAGTTTTAGATAAGAGATTTAATATCTTCTTCTACACTATTAATACCAGAAATACCGAAGTTATCCACAAGAATTTTAGCTACATTTGGAGATAAGAAAGCTGGAAGTGTAGGGCCAAGTTTTATATTTTTTACGCCGAGATAAAGAAGTGCTAAAAGAACGATAACAGCTTTTTGTTCATACCATGCGATATTATAAGCGATTGGTAATTCATTGATATCATCTAAGCCAAATACTTCTTTAAGTTTTAAGGCAATCAAAGCGAGTGAATAGCTGTCATTACATTGACCAGCATCTAAAACGCGAGGTATACCACCGATATCGCCTAGATTTAATTTATTGTATTTATATTTTGCACAGCCAGCAGTCAAGATAACTGTATCTTGAGGAAGTGCTTTAGCAAAGTCAGTATAATAATTTCTAGCTAATTGACGACCATCACAGCCAGCCATAACTACAAATTTTTTGATAGCACCAGATTTTACAGCTTCAACTACTTTGTCAGCAAGTGCTAAAACTTGATTATGAGCAAAACCACCTACGATAGAGCCTGTTTCAATTTGTGTTGGTGGTGGGCATTTTTTGGCATGTTCAATAATAGCAGAAAAATCTTTAGTTTCGCCGATTTCGCCAGGAATATGTTTGCAACCTGCAAAGCCAACAACACCTGTAGTATAAATTCTATCTTTATATTCAGCTTTTGGTGGTACAAGACAGTTAGTAGTCAATAAAATAGGGCCATTGAAGGATAAAAATTCTTCTTTTTGTTTCCACCAAGCATTGCCGTAGTTACCTGCAAAGTTTTTATATTTTTTGAAGAATGGATAATAATGTGCTGGAAGCATTTCGCTATGTGTATATACATCAACACCAGTTCCTTGAGTTTGTTCAAGAAGCATTTCTAAATCGCGTAAATCATGACCAGAAATCAAAATTGCTGGATTATTGCGAACACCGATATCTACAGATGTGATTTCTGGATTTCCATAGCGAGAAGTATTAGCTTCATCTAAAAGTGCCATGACTTTTACACCGAAAGCACCGGTTTCTAAAGCAAGAGCTGTTAATTCTTCTCCAGATAAATTATCATCAACAGTTTTAGCTAAAGTAGCTTGTAAAAATGAGTCAATTTCATCATTGAATTTACCAAGGGCATTTGCATGTTTATTATATGCTGCCATACCTTTTAAACCATAAGTGATTAATTCACGAAGACTGCGAATATCTTCATTTTCAGTAGCTAAAACGCCGATAGTAGCACCTTTTACAAGGTAAGTATTTTCATCATCAGTAGTCCAAAGAGCTACAGGGGATAAATTATTTTTATTTTGCAATTTCGCAAGTAGTTCTTGTTTATAATTTAAAGTCTCTGTGATGCGTTTTTTGATAATATCATCATCAAAATTAGCGTTAGTAATAGTGATAAAAAGATTTTCACAGATAAATTGATTTAATTTACGACTGATATTTTGTTTTTCTTGACGAAATTTAGTAGTGATTTCGCAAAGACCTTTAGTTGCATAAATTAATAAATCTTGCAGTGTAGCAGTAGTGGCGGATTTTCCACAAACACCTACACGAGTACAGCCTGTGCATTGAGCTGTTTCTTGACATTGAAAGCAAAACATTTTATTTTCCATAATTATCTCTCCAATAATTTTATTTGTGATTTAATTGATATGCTTATTATAATTAGCCTTGATTTAAAAGTATGTTGTAAAAACAACAGATTTAAAGATAAAAATAAAAAAGCTAGAACATATCTGAAAAGACATATTCTAGCTTAATTTTTATAATTTATTTTTTACCACAAACCTAAAAGATGTTGAACTAATAAGCTGACGCAAGCAATAGCTATCCAACAGCAAAAGCCCATGATGATAGGACGACCACCATTTTTTATTAAATCAACGATATCAGTATGAAGACCAATAGCGCCCATTGCCATGATGATGAAATATTTACTGAAAAATTTCATTAAAGCAAAGAAAGATAAAATAGCAGAAGATATTTCAGCAGAAAAAATATTTCTGTCCATAAAATAATTTAAGAAAGTAGTAATAATAGAAGCAATGATGAAATATAAAATAAACATTGGAAATGCAGATTTTATACTAGCTTTGTTTTGACCAGAAGCTTTTTTAGCTTGATAAAAGCCTAAAACTAATGTGATAGGAATAATAGCAAGTGTTCTAGTGAGTTTTACGATAGTAGCACCAGTTAAAACTTCTGTACCAGTATTATGCATGCTATCCCAAGAAGAAGCTGCTGCTGTAACAGAAGAAGTATCATTGACCGCAGTACCTGCAAAGATAGCAAAACCATGATCAGATAAACCTAAAAAATTACCCAAAGTAGGGAAAATTAAAGCAGCGATGATATTAAATAAGAAGATAACAGATATGGCTTGAGCTATTTCTTTATGATTAGCGTCAATGACAGGTGCTGTTGCAGCGATTGCAGAACCACCACAAATAGAAGAACCTACACCGATTAAGATAGAAGATTTTGCAGGAATATTGATTAATTTAAAAATTATGTAGGCTGTAATTAATGAAGTGGCAATTGTAGAAATGATGATTGGCAAAGATGTAGCACCTACAGCGATAACAGTGCTTAAGTTTAGACCAAAGCCCAATAAAATAACAGCATATTGTAAAACTTTTTTAGAAGTGAATGTAATACCACTTTTTAAGATATCTTTTTCGCGAACAAATTTTGATAATAGCATACCAAGTAAAATGGCAAAAACAGGACCGCCGATGATTTCAAATTCTTTACCTAAAAAATAAGCAGGTAAGGCTAAGACGAAACAAAGAAATACTCCTTGAAAGCGGTCTTTAATTAATAACATATAATAATACCTCCTATATTTAATTACCTATCAAATATTTATTTTTAATTGGTAATTTTTATAACAAGGAGATATTTTAACTTATTTTTTTATTTTGTGCAAGTTTATAAGTTTTATTTTTGTGTTAATTCATAGATATCTAAACGACGATGTCTTAAAAGTGGTATCTGTTCACGAACGAGATTAATTTCATTTAAATTTATAGTTGTAAATAAAGCTGTTTCTTCAAAATCTGCTTGATTTAAAATTTTTCCCCATGGTGAAACAATAATGCTATGACCATAAGAATGATAAGAAGCATTTAAATTTCTAGCAGGAGCTGTACCAATGGTGAATACTTGATTATCTACAGCACGACTTTGGAATAATAATTCCCAATGAAGTGGGCCTGTAGTCATATTGAAAGCAGCGGGAACAAGGATAATTTTTGCTCCTAAATCTACCATTAATCGAGCGAGTTCAGGGAAGCGGAAATCATAACAAATGCACAATCCCATTTTGCCCCATTTTGTATCAAAAACAGTGATACTATTGCCAGCAGATAAAGTATCTGATTCTTTAAAGCGTTGCCCATTTTTCACATCAATATCGAATAAATGCATTTTGCGATGTTTAGCGATGCAATTACCATTATTATCAAAGACATAAGCTGTATTAAATAAATGATTTTGGACATCTTTTTCAGGAATAGAGCCTGCACTTAAATAGATATTATATTTTTTAGCTAGATTTTGACAAAATTTGTAAGTAATATCTCCTTCGAATTCAGCATATAAAGGAAAAGATTTATTATCATAAGGACAGTTAAACATTTCTGGTAAGGTTACAATATTAGGCTGAAGATGAAGAAATTTTTTGATATAAGCTTCAATGTAATTTAATGTTTGTTCCTTTGAAGATAAGACTTTTGTTTGTAATTGTAAAATATTAAGCATAGATACCTCCAAGAATATTATTGTTATATTGACAATTATAAAGCTAAATCATATAATTTCACTATGAAATATTAAATGATAAGAGGTTGGAAAAATGAAAAAAATAATTTTAGCTATAACTTGTGCGTCAATTATTAGTAGTGTAAATAGTTTTGGTGTGGCAAATGCACATTATCATGATTATCATGGACATCATGATATGAATATAAATACGCAGACAAATCGTCTAAATTTTGACCCATTAATCAATAATGAAATTGTAGATAGTATGCATATGCCGATGATGAATGAAGAATTTGTACAAAGTGGCAATGTGGATAAAGATTTTATCGCTAATATGATACCACATCATCAAGGTGCAATAGATTCTGCAAAATTAATTTTAGAATATGGCAGTAATGAAGAAGTAAAAGCAATAGCTCGTAATATTATAAAGACACAGACAAAAGAAATTGAAGATTTCAATGAGCTTTTAGCTAATGGAGATTTTAGCAATAGTAATTTAAGTGAAAAAGCTTATGCTGAATTTGTGGCTAAAGAAAAAGAAAATATGGCGGAAATGATGAATAAAATGATTGCTGTAACTAGAACTCGCGATAAAAAAACAGCAGATTATACTTTTGTTTTGGCAATGAAATATCATCATGAAGGTGCGCTAGAAGCTAGTAAACAGATTTTAGCATATACAAAAAATCCGCAAATAAGAAAAATTGCTAAAAATATCATTAAAGACCAAGCAAAAGAAATAAAACAATTTGATAAATTAATAGAGCAAGGTTTATAATAAATGAGAATGTAAATTAAATATATTTTTTATAATGAATGGTTTACATTTGTCAAAGCAAAACGTATAATAATCTTTATGTGTTTTGATTTAGTATTTATTTAAGGAGGAATTTACCCGTGAAATGGGCTGAAATTAGCATTCAAACTTCACATGAGGCTACTGAAGCTGTAGCAGAGATTTTTCATGAACTTGGAGCATCTGGTGTATTGATTGAAGACCCAGAACTTGTGAATACTTATATTCATTCTGGAGCTTGGGATTATACAGATATACCACTTGCTGAAGAAACAGAAGTTGTTACAGTGAAAGCATGGCTTCCTACTGATGAGGATTTACCAAGTAAATTAGAACAGTTGCGTTTGCATATTGATGAAATGAGCCAATTTTTAGATAAGGGTTCAGGCGTGATTAATTGCAGTGAAATCCAAGATGAAGATTGGGCTAATAATTGGAAGCAATTTTTCCATCCAGAACGCATTGGTGAAAAAATTGTAGTAAAGCCATCTTGGGAAGAATACACTCCATTAGATAATGATATAGTAATTGAATTAGACCCTGGTATGGCATTTGGTACAGGTACACATGCTACAACATCTATGTGCATTCAATTATTAGAAGAATATGTAAAACCAGAAATGAAAGTTTTCGATGTTGGTACAGGTAGTGGTATTTTAGCAATTGCTGCTTCCAAATTAGGAGCAAAAGATATCGAGGCTGCAGATTATGATAATGTGGCAGTTGATGTTGCTAGAGAAAATATCGAAAAAAATCATGAATGTGAAAATATCAAGATTTTCCAAAGCGATTTATTAAAAAATATGAATGGCAAAGCTGACTTAATTATAGCTAATATTATAGCAGATATCATTATTCGCATGTTTAATGATGTAGATAATTATTTAAATCAGCATGGTGCTATTTTGACAAGTGGTATAATTGCTGACCGTATAGCAGATGTTACTAAAGCTGCTGAAGAACATGGCTTTATGGTAGAAAAAATGAATGAAAAAGCTGGTTGGGCTGCAATTATTTTCCGTCGTAAGGAAGATATGCAATGAGACGTTTATTTATAGATGAATGTCTAAGTGAAGATATCACGATTAAAGGCGATGATGCAAAACATCTTCTTTATGCTATGAGAGTAAGACCTGAACAGGTTTTTACTATTGTTGATAGAGAAAGTAAGGTAGCACAGGCAAAAGTAATCTCTTGTACGAGTGATACAGTGCAATTAAAATTATTGCAGTATATAGAAGATGCTGATACAGAAGCACCTATAGAAGTAGTCGTTGCACAATGTTTGCCTAAAGGCGATAAAATGGAATTTATCGTGCAAAAAGCGGTGGAATTAGGAGCATCAAGTGTTGTTCCTGTAGTTAGCCGTCATTGTGTAGTGAAATATGATGATAAGAAAAAATTAGCTCGTCAACAAAAATGGCAAAAAATCGCTGATGAAGCAGTAAAACAGTGTGGTAGAACAATAAAGCCAACAGTTGAAGCTATTGTGAGTTTAGAGCAATTAGCAAAAGATTATGCAGAGTATATTCGTTTTATTTGTTATGAAGCAGAAGATGAGCAAAGTTTTAAAGAGATGTTGCAATCAGCAGATAGTAAAAAATATCTTATCTTGATTGGCCCAGAAGGTGGATTCGCTCCAGAAGAAGTGCAATTATGCAAAGAGGCTGGATTTAAAAGTATATCTATGGGAAAACGTATTTTACGAGCTGAAACTGCATCAATTGCAGCACTTACTATCGTCATGTATGAAAAAGGCGATTTAGGTGGCATTTATTAATTTTTGATTTAGATTTAATATTAAAGATTTTTGTTTAGTATAACTATCTTATAGGAAACTGTAATTTAGTTATACTAATTTTATATTAGTAGTTTTTTAGTTTTATTTTAATTGAGGAAGTGAAATTTTGCCAAAAGTTGCATTAACAACACTTGGTTGTAAAGTTAATCAAGTAGAAACAGAAATTATGGAAGGTCTATTTCGTAATCGTGGCTATGAAATAGTGGATTTTTCTGAGCCTGCTGATTTTTATATTATAAATACTTGTTCTGTTACTCACTTAGGTGAGCGCAAATCTCGTCAATTAATTCGCAGAGCAAATCGTTTAAATGATAATGCTATCATAGCTGTAACAGGGTGCTATGCACAGATTGCTTCTGATGAAATCAGCAAAATAGAAGGTGTTCGCGTAGTAATCGGTACTAAACAGCGCGATAAAATTGTTGATTTGGTGGAAAAAGCAGCTCGTGAAGATGGTTTATTTAATGAAGTAAATGATGTTATGCATATGCATGAATTTGAAGATATTCCTCTTTATGGTACGCCACATCGCACAAGAGCCTTCTTAAAAATTCAAGATGGTTGTTGTAATTTTTGTTCATATTGTATTATTCCATATACTAGAGGACCTATTCGTTCACGTAAATTGGAAAGTATAAAAACAGCAGTAGATCAATTAGTAGAAGAAAATTTCCATGAAATAGTATTTACTGGTATTCATTTAGGTGCTTATGGCAGAGATTTTAAAGGCGAAAATATTTCTTTAAGCGATGCTGTAGAAATTTGTTTAGCTAATGAAAATTTAAAAAGATTGCGACTAGGTTCTTTAGAGTCTATTGAAATATCTCCTAGATTATTAGAATTAGTGAAGACTCATAAACGCTTTACTAAGCATTTACATTTACCACTACAAGCGGGTAGCGATGAGATTTTAAAAGCGATGAACCGCCACTATACTACAGCAGAATTTGCTAGATTGATAGAAAATATTCGCCGTGAAGTACCAGATATTGCTATTTCTACAGACATCATTGTTGGTTTCCCTGGAGAAACAGATGAATTATTCCAAAAATCTTTGGAATTTGCTAAATCTATGGGATTTATGAAAATGCATGTATTCCCTTATTCTAAACGAGCAGGTACTCCAGCTGCCAAAATGACAAATCAAATTGATGAAGCAGTGAAAAAACAAAGAGTTCATTTGATGCAAAAGATGGCAGAACAATCAGCAACTGAGTTCTATCAAAGATTTTTGGGTCGCGAATTAGAAGTTTTATTTGAACAAGAACAAGATGGATATATGGAAGGTTTAACTTCAAATTATATAAGAGTATATATTAAAAATGATGGAGAAATAACTTCTGGTGATATTCACCTTGTAAAATTAGTTAAATTATTTAAAGATGGTATTTTAGGTGAATTAATTTAAATTTGTCTAAATAAAAAAAGGATTTTACTAATTTTATAACGAATATATATAAAGTTATAGAGTTAGTATTAAAGTTTAAGTAAATTTTATTTAAACTAGGTGTATATTAAATATTTATTTGATATATGTCAATTCTATACTAATTAAGCTATAAAAGGAGGTGCCTTATATGTCAGATTGTATTTTTTGTAAAATAGCAAATAAAGAAATTACAACTCAAGCTGTATATGAAGATGACATGGTCATTGCTTTTAATGATTTAGAGCCACAAGCTCCTGTTCATGTATTAGTTATTCCTAAAAAACATATTGCTAGTCTTCTTGCAACAACTGCTGAAGATAAAGAACTTTTAGCACATATCACTTGTGAAGTAATTCCTATGCTTGCTAAAAAATTGAATATTGCAGAAACTGGTTTCCGTACTGTAGCAAATACAGGGGAAGAGGGTGGCCAAACAGTTCAGCACCTTCATTTCCACCTACTTGGCGGTCGCTCTATGCAATGGCCACCAGGCTGATAAAAAAATCATATCAAATTTGTATATAATTGCAGGTTATGGTTGACAATGCACTTATAAGCAAGGTATAATATTTGGGTATGATTATTAAGTACAACACTCCCGTGTTAGGTGGAGGGGAGGGAAATATAAATGTCATCTGAAATCAAAGTTGGTAAAAACGAAACAATTGATAGCGCTCTCCGTAGATTTAAACGTACTTGCCAGAAAGCTGGTACTTTAGCTGAAGTTAGAAAACGTGAGCATTATGAAAAACCAAGCGTAAAACGCAAAAAGAAATCAGAAGCTGCTAGAAAACGCAGATACAGAGCTTAATTAGCTCACAAACGGAGGTAATTCATATGTCACTTAAAGCCCAGTTAATGGACGACATGAAAGCTGCTATGAAAGCCAAAGAAGACGGAAAACAGAAACTTGCTGTTATCCGCATGGTTCGTTCAGCTATTCGTCAGACTGAAATTGATGGTCAAAAAGAACTTGATGATAACGATATAATTGCACTTATTAGCAAAAAAGTAAAAATGCGTAAAGATTCTATAGATGAATTTAAAAAAGGCGGTCGTGAAGATTTAGTCGCACAGACTGAAGCTGAAATTGCCGTTTTAATGCCATATTTACCAGAACAGTTATCAGAAGAAGAAGTTAGAGCGTTGGTTAAAGAAGCAATTGCTGCTACTAATGCAACAACTCCTAAAGATATGGGTAAAGTCATGGGACAGCTCATGCCTAAAGTTAAAGGACGCGCTGACGGAAAAATGGTTAATACCATCGTCAAAGAATTACTAGGTTAATTATGAAAACAGATAAGATTACTAGATAGTGGTCTTATCTGTTTTTTTATATAAATTTATTAGGTGTAGGTGAAGGAATATGCAAGAAAAACAAAACGATTTTACTAAAAATAGTATGGCATATAATATTATGAGTTTAGCTATTCCTATGACCATAGCACAGTTGATAAATGTTTTATATAGTCTTGTAGATAGAATGTACATAGGGCATTTGGCGCAAAATTCTACTTTAGCTTTGACAGGATTAGGAATTACTTTTCCTATTATTATGTTAGTTACAGCAGTTACTAATTTATTTGGCATGGGTGGAGCACCACTTTGTTCTATCGCTAGAGGTAGAGGCGATGATGAAAGGGCAGAAAAAATAATAGGTAATTCTTTTGCTATGCTGATTATCTGTAGTTGTATTTTGATAATTATTGGTTTAGTGATGAAAAAGTTCTTATTATATTTATTTGGGGCAAGTGATGAAACATATCCTTATGCTAATGAATATTTTTCTATTTATATTTGGGGAAGTATTTTTGTAATGGTAGGATTAGGCATGAATACTTTTATTAATGCTCAAGGTTTTGCCAAAAAAGGAATGCTCACTATATTAATTGGTGCGATAATTAATATTATCTTAGACCCTATTTTTATCTTTGGTTTAGATTTAGGTATAAAAGGCGCTGCTATCGCTACTGTCATTGCCCAAATGATTTCAGCTAGTTGGGTTTTACATTTTTTAGTCAGTGATACTGCTATTTATCATATTAAACGTCAATATCTAACTTTAAATTTTACAATCATCAAAGAAATAATATCTCTTGGTATTTCAGGATTTGTTTTCGCTACTACTAATAGTTTAGTGCAGATTATCTGCAATAATACCTTATTATTTTGGGGTGGTAATATTTATGTTGGCATTATGACTGTATTGAGCTCTATTCGTGATGTTTTACAAATGACTATAGATGGTCTACGCTCTGGCGCTCAACCTGTACTTAGTTACAATTATGGTGCTGGCAAATATCTACGTGTCCGTCAAGGTATTAAATTTTTAACCATAGCTAGTTTTGTTTACACTATATCTGCTTGGGCAATTTTAGATTTTTTTCCAGAAACTTTTATTCATTTATTCAATAGTGAAGAAGAAATGTTATCTTTGGGTGTACCAGCTTTACACATTTATTTTCTGGGATTTTTTATGATGGCTTTTCAATCAGCAGGGCAAACAACTTTTATTTCTTTAGGCATGGGCAAATACGCTACCTTTTTTTCTCTCTTTCGCAAAGGTATCCTAGTTATTCCTTTAACTATCTTATTACCTTATATAGGAGATTTAGGTGTATATGGTGTATTTTATGCTGAAATGATTTCTAATTTTATTGGTAGTTTAGCTTGTTTTAGCACTATGATGCTTGTCGTATGGAAAAATTTAGAAAAAATGAATACTTAATATAAAAAATATTATAATCAAAAAAATAAACAAAAAGAACTTCGTTCCATAAATATAAAACTAATAACTATTGTAATATAGAAACCTCTCCTAAATTCATACCTGATATAGTAATAAATAATAATAACATACTTATTCCACGAAAAAAATAATCTCTCCTGTAGGTATAGTTTTACTAGCTTCTTTAACTATTACATTCATAATACTAAACATAAAAGCTGATAATATGGCAAAAATAAGATCTCAATTAAACATATAATCGCTTCCTTATTTTTATCCTTTTTAATGTCCTATTTAAATAAATAGAGAGCAATCACTTTAAACTATTGCTCTCTATTTACATAATTAATATATATTTAACGTTCCATAAATTCTAATATTTCTTGTTTAGACCAATGTTCAAATCCCATTTTTGCTAAAGTACGACCAGTCTTCATATAATCTTCATCATTATAACAAGAAGCTAATGTAACAAGAGATTTTGCAATAGGAACATCTACACCACAAAGTTCAGCCAATTCACAGAAAGGAACAAATAAATATGGAACATCTTCTGTAATATAACGTGCTTTTGAACTAGTAGGAGCATTTTTTATTTTAGAATGCGTATCAGATCCTTTATTAAAATCATACATAGATTTAGCATGTAAATTATATAAAACATTATTTGCTTCTAATTCAGTACGAAGTTTCATATGCAAACTTTCACCTACAGCTAAACGTTCCTTATCTAATGAATCTTCAACTTTAGCAACAGCAGTGGAACAACAATCTCCATAGAAACTAAAATGACCATTAAAGTTCTCACAAATTCCCATATTTAAAATAGAAAGAACAGGATGTGCACCAAAATTTATATTTTCAAATGCAGCTACAATTGGATTAGGAAGAAACTCTGTTCGAATTGGAAATACTTCATTTATAGTATTTTCTAATTCTGTGGTTTTATTTACTTTTGGAAAAACGCTCATAGGCATAAATTCTTTGACGCCCATTAAAGCTACTGCACCTGGATGTGCTAAGCGAGTAGCCCAAGGTAAACTAATAGTATCTATAAATGTTATATTCAGATTTCGCTTTTCAGAATAATGTAATTGTTTATTAAGAATTAATCCACCATAATTACCTGGAACAATAAAGATAATCATATTATCTCTTAAATATGGTAACATAGATTTGAACATGATTTCTTGAGCAAATGATGGACAAACTATCATAAAAATATCTGCAAATTCCATTGCTTCTTTTATATCTGTTGTTGCTAAAGTAATTTTAGCAAAACCAGGGTCTAGCATAGGTGCTTCGTCCATTTCTGCAACAGCTTCAATTCCCCCTTGTTTTTTTACAGCTTCAATTTGAGCAGGAAATTTTGGCGAATCATAGATACAAACATCATGTCCTTTTTTACCTAAAGCATAAGCCATAGCCATACCACCGTTACCAGCACCTAAAATAGTAATTTTACTCATAAATATTATCTCCTTAAAAGCAATTTATATATATTTTTTGCTATATATATTCTGTATTTTAAAAATTTTAGATCATCACATAATTATTACAGCAACTGTAACAATACTTGAAACAATTGCAATCGTTATAAAGAAAAATGGTAAAACTGCTTTTACCCATCGAGAATATGGTACACCAGCAATTGCTAAAGCTCCCATTAATACAGCTTGTGTAGGGGAAATAAAATTCATAGTTTCTGAACCTGCAGCACAAACCATAACAGCAAATTCTTTACCCACTCCCATGAATTCTCCTAATGGTCCAATAATTGGAATAGTTGCTGTTGCTAGCCCCGAAGATGATGGAATAAAGAAAGATAAACCAATATACATAATGTAAGAAAGTGCAGGAAATACTACTCCACTAACACCACTCATAGTAATTTCGCCAAAATGAAGAATTGTGTCCATAATAAAACCATTTGACATGACAACAGATAAGCCTTTTGCGCAACCAAGAGTAATAGCTACACCCAAAATATTTTGACAACCCTGTACAAACAAAGAAATTGTTTCTTTTTCTGTTAAATGAGACATTTTTGCAATAATCAAAGTTGCTGCTAAAAATATAACTGTTAATTCTTTCATTCCCCAACCACCTAAAGGTTGCATATGTGCTATTAAACTTCCTAATAAAGGCATAGAACAAAGTGTATTATGAATATCTACAAATATAGAAATACCAAACTTTTCATTCCAAGGAATAATAGCTAAAATCATAATCACAAAAAACGAAGCAAATACCGCTAATATAGCTTTTCTCTGATTTGTAAATTCAGGCATTTCACTTACATCTAATGAGTTTATATGCTTGTTTATTTCTTCACGTTTATCATAAACAACAGATTTTGTAGGATCTTTACGAACTTTTTCACCATAATATAATGTATAAGAAATTGTAGCTATTACCATAACAATATAAATCACTATACGGATAGGTAAACCATCAGCTAAGGATATACCTGCAATATCAGAACCAATACCTACAGAAAAAGGATTAATAAGTGCTCCAACAATACCTGCTCCTGCTCCTAAAAATAAAACCATACAGGCGGTAACGGCATCATAACCCATAGCTATAAACATCGGTACAATAATTGGATAAAAAGGAATTGTTTCTTCTGCAAAACCAAATGTTGTACCACCTATAGAGGCTACAAACATGACAATAGGGATCATCATTTTTTCTCGTCCTTGTAAACGATTAATGACATACATAAGACCTGCATCTAATGAACGTGTTTTTCCTATTATTGCTAAACAACCACTAAACACAAACACAAATAAAATAATATTAATTGCTCCACGAAAACCTTCCATTGGAGCTGCCAAAATATCCCATATTCCTTGTGGATTAGCTTCAGTAACTGTATAAGTGCCTGCTATTGGCACATTATCCACTCTTACATATTGACCAGCAGGAATTAAATGTGTTAATATTGCCATTATGATTGTTAATAAAATTAAAATTGTAATTGATGATGGCATTTCAAACTTTTTCTTTTTAACATTATTTTTCATAAACATTCTTTCCTTCCTATAAAATAACGATACAAATTTTCCTTTTCTATATGATATAAAAAAAATGTATACGAAAAATAAAGAATTTTTATTTTTTTCTTATTTTAAAATTGTCAAAATATATTTTATTGTGTTAAATTGTGTTTTTTTATTTTTTATTATATAATTACATTATAGTAAATTTGAATGGAATGATATTATATGGCTAATATTTGTCTCATTGATGATGAAAAAGCTTTAAATCAAATTTTGAAGATATATTTAGAACGTGAAGGTCATAAAATTGTATCCTATTTTAATATGCAAGATATATATAATCATGTCGAAAAAACTGAATTTTATGATCTTTATATAATTGATATTATGTTACAAGATGGAAGTGGTACTGAAATATTAAAAAGAATTAAAGAACACTCACCTGATAAACCTGTAATTTTAATTTCTGCACGTGGTGAAAGTATCGATCGTGTATTAGGATTTGAAATGGGTTGTGATGATTATTTACCAAAACCATTTTTACCTATGGAACTTTGTTATCGTGTTTCTAAATTATTGAAAAAATCTGATTACACAAAAAAACAAGATATTATATCATTTAGTTGCTATAAATTAAATAGAACAGAACGTACACTTTGGGATGACAATAATAACAAAATTGATATTACTAGCAAAGAATACGATATTATTGAATATTTTATAAATCATCCTAATACTGCAATATCTAGAGAGTGCTTACTTGACAAAATATGGAGTAGTGATTATTTTGGTTATTATCGAGTAGTAGATAATCATATAAAAAATATTCGAAAGAAACTACCAAAATTTGTAATAGAAACTATATATGGGTATGGATATCGGTGCAACTTATGATTTTAAATAATATATATAAAAAACTAATAAAAAACCGTTTTTATAAAAAGATTTTTATATTTTCAATACTAATCATCATAACCATTAATCTGCTAACTATAGGTATTATTTATTATTGGTCTTTCTATCATTATAATCATATTTTTGAAGATCGTATCATTGATCAAGAAACCCTAAAATACAACAAAGAACTTGGTGTAGAAAATACATGGCTTCTAGGCGTAAATACACATTCTATTGATGTTTTAGAAGCAACATATAATAAAACTATAAGCGATCATATTTACCAACAAGCTTTAACACAAAATGAAGTTATAAAATATTATCGTGAAAAAATAGATGGAAAATCTCTTATTTATTGTATAGAATTACGTCCAGATAATGGAGAATATTATTATCGATACTCTGTAATTCGTGACCTTTATCATGAAGGTTTTTGGTATATTATTTTAACGATAGTACTTTTTTTAATTTTTATGGTTATTGTACTTTATAAATATGTCTGTTTTATTGATAAACAATTCTCCAAAGAACTAACAGAATTGAATACATATGTTCATAAACTAGAAAATTTGGATTTTGATATAGAACCTATTGATTTACAATTTAATAATGACATTTTAAAAAATTTAGCAGAAACTTTTCGTAAAATGCATATACGACTTAAAGAAAAAGAAAATATACAAAAAAGTACTTTACAATATATTTCTCACGAAATGAAATCTCCTATTATGATTATTGAAAGTTATACCGTTTCTGCAAAAGAACAAATATATCCAACTGGCTCTTTAAATAATTCTTTAGATACTATTTTATCTCAAACAGACCGAATGAAAGAAAAAGTTGACTCTTTGTTAAAATATGTATCAATTAGTACAAAAGAACTCAACATAGAAAATATTGATTTGACAGATGTAATTTATAATATTTTCATGGATTATTCAAGCCAAATTCGCCTTCATGGTAAATTTATATATCACATCGAAGAAAATATGGAAATACAAGCAGATAGAGAAAAAATACGAATCATATTACAAAATCTATTAGAAAATCAATTAAAATATCGTGATAAATTAATAACTATACGAGCATACAAGAAAACTCCAAATATTGAGCTTCTTTTTTACAATGATGGTGAATCTATAAATAATAAATTGCGTTCTCAAATATTCACTCCATTTATCAAAGGTTATAATGGTTCTAATGGATTAGGCTTATCTATTACCAAAACAATTTTAATACAACATGGTGGAAATATTAAACTTTTGACTACATCTAAAGGAACGCTTTTTAAAGTAACATTGCCAATTTCTTTTAAAGAAAATATCTAAGTTAGATTATATACGTGATAAAATAACTCTATTCAAAAATAGTATTATTTTATCATAATTTAAATTAATATTTTCATATGAAAATCTCTTATTAATAATCTCTTAAAAGTAATCCAACATAAAAGTTGGATTACTTTATTTTTTATAATAAAGGTTTATATTATAGTGCTGTCGAATATTTTATATATAATTAATAGCAAGGGAGGTTGTTCATATGGATTTAATTATAGATTCACAAATAGTACAAAGTTTACTATTAATTGTAATCTTTTTGGCTATTTTAGTAGAAATAAAAACTGGTGGCACTGGTATCGGAGCGCTTTTAGGTCTTATTGCTGCTGGTGTATTTTGGGGTAGTAGTTATGTAAAAGGGTTAGTCAGTTTCTATCATATAGCCATTTTTATTTTAGGTGTAATTTTTATTATCATAGAAATACTAACGCCCACTATTGGTCTATTAGCTGGAATTGGTGTGGTAGCTATTTTATACAGTTTAATTTTAGCTATGGGTGGAGATATTAATGCTATTTTTATGATGGCTATTTCTCTGATAGTATCAATTATTATTTTTGCTATTATTATCAAAAAACTACCTTCTAGCAAACTATGGAAAAAAATTATTTTAACTAATACTTCATCTAGTGAACAAGGTTTTGTAAGTAGCGTAGATTATTCAAGATATTTGCATAAAGAAGGGATTGTTTTGACAGAACTAAGACCTTCTGGAAGTGTGAAAATCGATGATGATGTATTAGATGTTGTATCTGAAGGTAGTTATATCAGTAAAGGCGAAAAAATTCGTGTAGTAAAAATTGAAGGTATGCGTATTATTGTACGTAAAATCTAAAATAAATTTAAGGAGGATTAATCATGGAAGCGATTATCGGTTCTGGTTTTATCGTAGTAATTGTCATTGTGGCGATTATGTTATTTTTGCATTTTGTACCTATAGGATTGTGGATTTCAGCATTAGCATCAAATGTTCATGTAGGTATATTTACATTAGTTGGTATGAGAATGCGTAGAGTTCCGCCACAAAAAATTGTATTGCCACTAATAAAGGCAAATAAAGCAGGATTAAATGTCAATGTAAATCAACTTGAAGCGCATTATTTAGCTGGCGGTAATGTGGATAAAGTAGTCGATGCACTCATTGCTGCTCATAGAGCGCAAATACCACTTCCGTTTGAACGCAGTGCAGCTATTGACCTTGCAGGTCGTGATGTATTAGAAGCTGTACAAATGAGCGTAAATCCAAAAGTCATTGAAACACCTGTTGTATCTGCTGTGGCTAGAAATGGTATTGAATTAAAAATTAAAGCAAGGGTTACAGTTCGAGCTAATATTGATAGATTAGTCGGTGGTGCTGGTGAGCCTACAATTATTGCTCGTGTTGGTGAAGGGATAGTAACATCAGTTGGTTCTTCAGAAGCTCATACAGATGTACTTGCTAATCCAGATGATATATCTAAAACTGTACTTGGCAAAGGTTTGGATGCAGGAACAGCTTTTGAAATTTTATCCATTGATATAGCCGATGTTGATGTAGGCAGAAATATCGGTGCAGAACTTCAGACAGACCAAGCAGAAGCTGATAAACGTATAGCTCAAGCAAAAGCCGAAGAAAGACGTGCTATGGCTGTGGCTAAAGAACAGGAAATGAAAGCATATACGCAAGAGATGGAAGCTCGTGTAGTTGAAGCTCAATCAGAAGTTCCACACGCATTAGCAAAAGCTCTTCGTGAAGGCAAGCTCGGTGTAATGGATTATTATAATTTAAATAATATCAATGCTGATACGCAAATGCGAGAAGCAATAAGTAAAACAGGAGATAGTACAGTCCCACAAGGACAAGTACCAATAAAATAATTTATCATGGAAGGATTAGCACCTTTTCTGCTCTTTTTGTTTTTTATGATAATAAATATCTATACTGGCCAAAAACGTAGAGAGCAAAAAAAGAAACAAAAACAAGAATTTCCTGATATATATGATAATCCACCACCAAGACAAAATAGAAAAAGAAATCTTGATTATATGATGGCAAAGCCAAAGGTGAATAATGATAATATTGAAATTGTGGCAAATGATTTACAACAAGAAAAAATAAATGATTTAACACAATATATCGATAAATATGAACAGGATTTGCAAAATAGATATCAAGAAAAATTAAAGCAAAATAGAACTAATCTACAGGCAAAAGATTTTATTCAACAAACAGAGATAAAAGCTGTAGATAAGGATAAAAAAATACAAATAGATATTGAAAAAGAGCATATAATAAAAGCAATAACGTATGCTCAAGTTTTAGAACAACCAAAATCACTGCAATATTTAAAGCGATTTGGTATAAAACGCGTAATTCATAAAGATTAAAATAAAGCTATAATCATTAGGAATTTTAAGAAAAATAAAATTTTGTAATGGTTATAGCTTTTTTTATTTATATAATTTATAATAGAAAAGGATTGATTTTCATAAAAGTTTAATAAGGAGTCTTTAAGTAATTTTTTGGTAAAAAGATTTAGCACTATAGAATGAATATGTTATAATGAGAATATGACTATTACTTTAAAAATAATGGAGGGCGAATGCTTTTGCCAAATTTTGCAGAAATAAAAATACCTTTTCAAGACAGAGCAGAAACAATTGGTATTCTTGGTGAAAATGATGAATTTTTGCGAGTTTTAAATGATAGTTTTGCCTGTCGTATTGTTGGTAGAGGTACAGATTTATCAATCAATGGTGAAGAAGGAGAAGTAAATGCTGCCAGTCAAGTTATTGAAGCTTTGCTTTTATTGTATAGACAAGGTACAAAGCTTACAATGCATGAGGTTAGATATAGTATAAAACTGGTTAAAGCAGGTCAATCTAATGAATTAAAATCTTTATTCACAGATGTATTGACTGTTACTTCAAGAGGAAAATGCGTTCGACCAAAGACTATTGGACAGAAAATTTATATTGATGCTATTCGTCGTCATAGCATAACTTTTGGTTTAGGTCCAGCTGGTACAGGGAAAACTTATTTAGCTGTAGTCATGGCTGTTATGGCACTTCGCAATAATGAAGTAGATAAACTTATTTTGACTCGTCCAGCAGTTGAAGCAGGAGAACGTTTGGGCTTTTTACCTGGTGATTTACAAGAAAAAATCGATCCATATTTAAGACCGCTATATGATGCATTACAAGATATTTTAGGTTTAGAAGCTTATCAAAAATTATTAGCTAGAAATATCATTGAAATAGCACCGCTTGCATATATGCGTGGTCGCACATTAGAGAGAGCTTTTGTCATCTTAGATGAAGCTCAAAATACTACACCTAGACAGATGAAGATGTTTTTAACTCGTTTAGGTTTTGGCTCAAAAATGGTAGTAAATGGTGATTTGAGTCAGATTGATTTGCCAAGAGGTAGTGGCTCAGGTTTGACACAGGCGACAAAAATATTAGATGGATTAGAAGGTATTTCTGTGATACATTTTGATGATAGAGATGTTATTCGTCATGATGTTGTTGCACGAATTATTAGAGCTTATGATGCTTATGAAGCTGCTAATCCGCCTAGTGAAAATAAAGATAAGAATTTCTATAAACATAGTTGATAAAGTAATAAATAGCAAAATTAATTTACTAAATGGGAGATTTTATTATGGAAATAATTTTAAGCAATTTACCTGAAACTCTTGAAGTAGATGAAAAATTAAGTGATACAGTGAAAGAAGCTGTAGAAAAAGTTGGTCAATTATATGCTTTAGATAATGCAGAAGTGAGCATTACGCTTACAGATAATGAACATATTCATGAAATAAATCGTGAATATAGAAAAGTGGATAGACCAACAGATGTAATATCTTTTGCTTTGAATGAAGGTGATGAACCTAATATTGAAGGAGAAATTCCTGTAAATATGTTAGGTGATATTATTATTTCTGTAGAAAAAGCGATAGAACAAGCTGGCGATTATGGTCATAGTGTTCGTCGTGAAATAGCATTTTTGACAGTTCATGGTATGCTTCATTTATTGGGATATGACCATATAGAAGAAGCTGACCGTGTAGAAATGCGAAAAGAAGAAGATTTTGTTATGGAACAATTAGGAATAAGTAGAGATTAAAAAGGAGTTAATTTTTTGGAGAATAAACATTTTAAATCAGGTTTTGTAGCAGTTATTGGTAGACCAAATGTAGGAAAATCTACATTGATAAACAGTCTTATTGGACAGAAAATAGCGATAATGTCTGATAAACCACAGACTACACGCAATAAAATTATGTGTGTATTGACTACAGATAATGAACAAGTAATTTTCTTAGATACGCCAGGTATTCATAAACCTTTGCATAAATTAGGTGAATACATGGTAAAAGCAGCAGAAGGCACATTAAAAGAAGTTGACGCTATTTTATTTGTTGTTGATGCTACTGAAGATTTAGGTGGCGGTGAACGTTATATTATGGAACGTTTGCAAGCTACAAAAAAACCAGTTATTTTGATTGTAAATAAATTGGATTTAATTGATAGACAATCCGTATTGCCAATAATTGAAAAATATACAAAAGCATATGATTTTGCAGGTGTAGTGCCAATTTCTGCTAAAGAAAAAATGAATTTGGATAGCTTACTTGCAGAATTAAATAAATATTTACCAGAAGGGCCACAGTATTATCCAGCAGATACAGTAACTGACCAACCAGAACGTTTGATAGCTGCGGAAATGATACGTGAAAAGGTACTTCATTTGACTCGTGATGAAATACCCCATGCTATAGCTGTAGATATTGAGGAAATGAAATCCCGTGCTAATGATAAAGTTTATATTCGTGCAACTATCTATGTTGAACGTGAATCACAAAAGGGAATTGTCATTGGTAAACGTGGTGCATTATTAAAAGAAATAGGGGCATTAGCTCGCAAAGATATCGAGACAATGCTTGGCTCTAAAACTTATTTAGATTTGTGGGTAAAAGTCAAGAAAGATTGGCGCGACCGCAGTAATGTACTTCGTGAATTAGGTTTTAGAGATTGATAAAGGAAGACGTGCTTAACATGATGAATAGATTATCACATTATTTTATTAATGGGCTTATAGTATTAGTACCAATTGTTATAACTTACTTTGTAATTGCTACAGTATTTGCTTTAGTAGAAGGTATAGTAGAAAGTTATATACCACTTAAATTTCCAGGTGCAGGTGTAGCCTTATTAATTATCGTTATTTTAGTTGCTGGCTGGATAACATCAACTTGGACATGGGCTTCTCAGCGAATTATCAGCTATTTTGAAACAGTAGTAGATAAAATTCCAGTTGTAAAATTTATTTACAATAGTGTTAAGCGTGTTTCTACAATGTTATTTGAATCAAAAACGATGTTTAGTCAAGTCGTTTTAATTCCTTATCCACATCCAAATGTAAAAACTATTGGATTTTTAATGCCAAAACCATCATCATTACTTGCTCCATATTTAAGTAAAGATGAAGAATATGAATCTGTATTTTTACCATGGAGTTTAAATATGACTTCTGGATTTAATGTATTTGTACCTAAAAAAGATATAATTTATGTGGATATCTCTGTAGAAGATGCTTTTCAATATATATTGACAGCTGGTGGTGTAATGCCAGGTGCTGATGTAAAAGCAGATTTAGCAAAAATACAAGAAGTTAAGGAAAAAATGGAAAAAGCTCAACAAGAAAAAAATATGGATTCTGTTGAAAATAAGTAAAATATTAAAAGGAAAAATAAACTAATATGGCTATTTATACAACAGAAGTATTAGTTTTAGGTGTAAAAAATTGGGGTAACGCAGATAAAATCGTTACCCTTTTATCACCTACTTATGGAAAAATAACAGCAGCAGCATATGGTTGTCGACGTCCTAAAAGTCCATTAGCAGCATCTATGCAGCCATTTTCATGGTTAGATATTCAATTATCTAAAGGTGAAAAGATGGATACAGTTCGCCAATGTGAACATAAAGGATTTTTTTCTGATTTATATGAGGATTTGACGGCAATGGCATATGCTTCTTTTATTGCAGAATTAGCTAAAGAATTATGCAGTGAAGATGAGCCACAAGCAGAGATTTATGAAAAATTATTAAAGATTTTGCCTTGTCTAACAAAATTTAATCCTCGTATTTGTGCTTTAGCTAGTGCTTATCAGATTTTTGAATATACTGGCTGTCAACTTCATTATAGTCAATGTGCGTTATGTGGAAATAAAATCGAAGGTGATTGTCATTTTGATGCCATGCAAGGTGGAGCAATCTGCACATCTTGTAGTCAAGGAAAGCAGATAAATTATCCAGCTTCTGTAAGATTATTTATAGAACATCTTTTACATTTAGATTGGGATAATCCACCTAAATTTCAAGTAAAAGGTATTGATTTGATAAATGCTGAAAAAATTCTGTTAGATTATATACAATCCTTAATTGGCAAGCCTTTTAAATCACTCACTTTTATTAAGCAAGTTACAAGTTTATCGTAAATAAATTTTATAAAAATATTTGCAAAATTTATTCAAAAAAGCAGGATTTTTAGCTATATATATAGAATATAACTAATATAAAATAACTTGAAAATATATTATAATCAAGGCACCAAGGAGGGTTTGGTTATGGATAACGTAAAACGTATTTTAGTTCCAATCGATAGCTCTGAAATTGCTGAACGTGCTATGCAACAGGCTATAAAAATTAATCGCTTTAATGAAGCAGAAGTTCATATTTTATATGTAGCAGATATTAATAAGTTAGCAATTAATGCTTATTTATCTGGTAACGTATTGATTGAAATTGAAAAAGCAGGTCAACGCATTTTAAATGCAGCAAAAGAATTGTTCCCAGAAGGAATGAAAATTGTTTGTGCATATAGAACTGGAGACCCAGCTGAAGCAATTAGAGATTATGAAAAAGAAATTTCTGCAGATTTAATTGTTATGGGTAGTAGAGGTTTAGGTCTTGTACGAGGTGTATTGCTTGGTAGCGTAAGTAAATATGTGTTAGAGCATGCCAAATGCCCAGTTTTGATTGTAAAATAATATAAATATTAATTAAAAAACTAACCCCAATAATTAGTACATTCTAGTTATTGGGGTTTTTATTTTATGTTGAATTTAATTTGTATTAATAGGGTTAATATCCACTGTTATATTTTTATCAATATCTACTTTACATTCACGCAAATAATTTCGTAAGGTATTTAAATCATTTGTTTTTAATAGTAAATTAAAGCGATACATTCCTTTGAAATTTGCGATTAAAGATGGAGCAGGGCCCATGACAATAATATTTTTATTATCTTGGAATTTATTTTTGATGAGTTTTTTTAAATTTTGTGCTTTAGTTAAAGCATTTTCTTCATTTTCGTCTTGAATTATTAATTTTATGAGTTGACAGAAAGGCGGATAATACATAGCTTTACGCAATAAAATTTCTTCATTATAAAAATGATTATAATCTTGTTGAATACCGCATTGTACAGCATAATGTTCTAAATTATACGTTTGTACGATTACTTGTCCACGTTTATTTTTTCTACCAGCACGACCAGCCGTTTGAGTTATTAAACCAAAACAACGTTCTCCTGCTCTAAAATCTGGTAAATTTAGGCTAGAATCTGCACTTATGATGCCAACAGCTGTTACAGTAGGTATATCATGACCTTTAGCGACCATTTGTGTACCTAATAAAATATCATATAGACCAGCTTTAAATTGCTTTAAGATATCTAAATGAGCGAATTTTTTGCCAGTAGTATCTCTATCTAAGCGAATTATTCTAGCTTGAGGAAATAAAGTGGATAATTCTTCTTCAAGTTTTTCTGTTCCTGAGCCGAAAAATTTAATATATTTACTATTACATTTTGGGCAGATAGTAGGAACAGTTTCTGTGATATCGCAGTGATGGCATTGTAAGATGCCACGGCGATGATAAACAAGTGGTAAACCACAGTATTTGCATTTGATAACATGACCACAAGCTCTACACATTACAAAAGTGGAAAAACCTCTGCGATTTAACATGATGATAATTTGTTCTTTTTTAGCTAGAGTATCTGCAATTAATTCTTTTAATTTTAAAGAAATAATTTTTCGATTGCCCATGCGTAGTTCTTCACGCATGTCCACTCCTTCAATATATGGTAAAGGTAGGTTATCTATTCGATTAGGCATTTTTAATAAAACATATTCGCCTATTTGCGCTTTGTAATAACTCTCTAAAGAAGGTGTAGCACTACCCATGATTAAAGTAGCATGATAAATTTCAGCCATTTTTTCAATGATATCATGACTGTGATATCGAGGTGATTCATCTTGCTTATATGAAGAGTCATGTTCTTCGTCCATTACAATTAAGCCTAAATCTTCAAATGGAGCAAATAATGCTGAACGAGCTCCAATGATGATACCTATCTGTTTAGTGCGAATTCGCCAAAATGTATCATTTCTTTCTCCAACGGATAATCTACTATGAATAACAGCGACATCATCAGTAAAATATTCTTTAAAAGAAGTTACTAATTGCCCTGTAAGGACGATTTCAGGAACTAATATAAGGGCTTGTTTACCTAAAGCACGTGCTTTTAAAGCCATTTCTATATAGATTTGAGTTTTGCCACTACCTGTAACGCCATATAGTAAAAATTTTTGCTTGCCTTGATGTTGAGCTATTTCTATATTTTTTAAGGCTGTCATTTGCTCTGATGTCAGTTTTTTATCTGCATTTTGTTTAGTAGTTATTTGATGATAACTATCTCGCAATATTTGTTTCTTTTCTAATTTTATATAGTCTAAATCAGCAAGTGCTTTTAATGTAGGTAGAGAGATTTTTTCATTTGCTAAATCTTTAGTAGAAGCTTCTTTTATTTTAGCTAAATATAATAGAGCTTTTTTTTGAGCTGGTTTATTTTTTAAAGTTGCTAAAATATCATCATTAACTGTTACATTTAAAGAGGCATAAGTGATATAAATTTTATTAGCTTTTGTTTTATAAGTATAATCTCGGATAATTAGTTTTTTGGCGATGAGTTTATCTAATAAAGAAGATAAATTGTCAATTGTATTGAATTTATGTCGTAAAGTCAATAAATCAGTATTTTTTTGTAGAGAAAGATATTCAAGCAAAGATATTTCAATTGCTGATAGTTTATTTTTAGGGAATAAATCATATTCTTGTTGGTTAATATTAAAAATAGGGCGAATTTGTACACTATTTTTTCCGGGGATAAATAACCGCATAGTTTCGCCTAAAGAACATAGATAAAAATCAGCCATCCATTTGGCGGTAGTATACATTTGAGGTGTAAACCAAGCTTCCGTATCAATAATATCTTTGATTTCTTTTAATTTAGTTATATCTATATTATGTTCATTATTTGCGTATATTTTAATAATAAAGCCTTCCATAATTCTATTGCCGAAAGGTACTAAAACACGACAACCTTCTTTTAAAATATCAAATTTCTCAGGAATTATATAAGTGTAAGCCTTAGCAATACTTTTAACGGGAATATTAATATATATATCTGCAAGTTTTTTCATATAATCACGTACCTAATCAAGTAATATGTTTATATTATAATATATCTATTTGATTTTAGAAAATAAGAAAATATAAGAGAGGATATTTTATATGTATTACAGAATTTTATAATTAAAATAATTTGCGTGAAGGAGAATTTTTATGAATCCATTATTAAGAAGATTATTGCTAATTATATTGGGAATATCGATAGCATTTTCGTTTTTATCGTTTTTTTCGGCAAAATAGATTGAAAGGAGATTTTATAATGTTAAAAAACAGAATAAAAAAATCTATTGGTATTTTAACTATGGCATGTTTCTTAGCAACACCTATTAGTTATGTCATAAGTGCAAATACAACAGAGGCTGCTCCGCCACCTTAACCTGGACATGGTCGTCATAGATAAAGAAAAACCTCTGATAAATTATTTATCAGAGGTTTTTTATATGATGAATTGTCAATCCAAGTGCGACATTTCTTTTAAAAATAAATTAAATGGATT
>OOCU01000317.1_pt1 | contig 48996 bp, 49 predicted proteins | sample 1671781 | NCBI WGS metagenome assembly OOCU01 (sample SAMN06348192, study PRJEB24527) | human gut metagenome | reverse complement strand
TCTCTAATTCATTACATAATGGCAACAACAGTGATACTTCCGGAAAACCATTTCCAATCACACCCACGCAACGTAGAATATGGTGAATTTTTGCGGTTTCTACGCTCCGTAGAGTTAATGTATTTAATTAATTACCGGGATATGTTCCAATTTGCATTTCTATCCATTCAGAAATTGGGCTATCCCGATTGAAATTGCCCATTTATTGTATAAAAATCAACAAGCTGACTAAGTGTAAATTTAAATTTTCTAAAATATTAAATTTCAACACTTTCACCACAGGATATGTAGTGCATATTACTCATTTGATGTGATAAATAATCAAATGCCTTTTTCCCTGTACAATGACAGGTATAAAACTCAGTATCTTTATATTTTTGAAGCTCCGTTGCGATGTCTTTTAACAATTCCGTCGATACCGTTTTCTTTGTAAGCGGATTGAATAAATGATAACCTCCCACACACAAATCGGGGCTATATTTTTTTGCTTCTTCCATGATATTGATAACACCGGCATGTCCACACCCCATAATAAGCGCTGTTTGATTTTCAAAAATAACCAAATTCTGTTCATGTCTGAATTGGTCTTTTCCTTTATCGTCATAAAGAGCATCATTAACAGACGAATAAAATCTGTTTGTTTTATCAACTGTAAACAGTAATAATTCATCGTCAATTTTGTAATCACCGTCCAACAGTACTATCTGCTTATTTGCCTTAATTGCAGCATCTATTCCAACGGGTATTTTAATGAATAAGGTTTTACTGTAATGCGGTTCAAAGGCAGTTCTTTGTACATATATTTTTGCCGAAGAATTAACTTCCAAAAAACTTTTTAATGCTCCTCCGTGGTCTATATGACCGTGAGATATAATAACCGTATCTACCTTTGAAATATCTATATTTCTTTTAACTGCATTTTCAAATACTGTTTTATCCGGACCTAAATCAAACAAAATCTTATGTTTTTTTGTTTCTATATAAAGCGAAAGCCCATGCTTTGCCTTAAGTTCAGATTTTGTGGTGTTTTCCACTAACGAAATAATTTTCACAAATTTACCTCCGCATAAATGTTTATAGTTATACTTACATCAACCAATCATTATATCCTCTTTTTCTAAACTTTTTCATTTACAGTTTTTGATTCCACTTGATGTCATATAAGTTCCTGCTAATATTACCAATACCGATATAACTGCAATAATACTGGAAATGAAATTGCTGATGCCATTTCCACCCACAATAAAATGTAGTGCAGCCAATATTATACCAATAACTATCAATGTAATTCCATATAATACTTTTTTCCACTGTATATTTAATTTCATCCGGACACTCCTCTCCTATCTGCCTCGCTGATAAATTTTTCTATCAGTCTGTTAACTTCATCCGGCTGATCCGTATTGGAATTATGACCGGCATTTTTTATCCATTTAAGTGGTAAACCTTCCCTCTGATGCCATTTCTTATTATAGATTTTGGCTGAACCTGCTTTATCCTTTTCGCCACAGATAAGAAGTGCCGGACAACTGATATGATATGGCAGATCTGCTTTAATTGCCTCAGCAAGCATTCTGTAACCAAAACCGGCAAGCCTTGCATATTCTTTAGGCTCTGAATCATAGGACATCATCATCTTTTGCATAAGCTTCTGACCATAATCCGTCTCTGCGCATCCTCTTGAACCAGCCCTAAGAAGCGCTTTCCATGGATATATCTTATATAATGGCTCTGCTCTTTCAAGAAGCCATATTTCCATTGCTGTCATATAAGACTTTTGAAGCGGTGCAGAATCAATGGAGATAAAGCCTTTTATCTTATCCGGATATAATTCCATATACATTTGAGCCAGGTATCCACCCATAGACTGACCAATAATGATGGGATTATAAATTTCCTCTTTTGCCAAGATTTTATCAAGCCATTCTGCCATGTCTGATAAACTGTAATTATTCGTAAACGGTCTGGATAATGCATGTGATGGTGCATCCCATACAAACACATTCTGTTTATTCTCAAAATATTCTGTCTGCTTCTCGAAAAGCCTGTGATCTGCTGTAAGTCCCGGCAAAAACACTAACGTAATTTTCTGCTTGTCTATTATATTTACAAAATAGTGGATACAGCCACATCGTGTTTTATAACTGTTTTCTATCATTTTCCGTCCCCTTTCCATAAACCATTTCCCAATGATTTATCATTTCCAGATATTCCTGCTCAAAAACAGTCACATCATAATTCCCTGTTCTGTACCAATATTTAAGCATCCCATCTGAGGCATACAGAATTTCTTTATATATATGAGAAAACTCTATATCCTTACGGATTAAATCAAGATTCAAAATTGACAGAAGCATTTCCAATGTCTTTTTTGCAGCATCCTGTACATCCGGTTGGATTATGGATTGAATATCCGGCTCTGTTTCAAAGTATGAATTAATGGAAAACAGAGATAAAAATGTGTATTTTCTCATCACTGCACACTTAGCCATCAGACCTCGACGCATCATTTCAAAAAAATCATCTGTTTCATATGCCTTATATTCGCACATAAATTTTTTTGTTAAATCCGCTGCATGCTTCCATAGAAAAAGATATAGCTCCAGTTTGTTATGAAAATAATGAAACAAAAGTGATTTGGAAATTCCGGCTTCTGCCGCAATTTCTGAGGTTGGTGCCTTTTTATATTGATTCGTTGCAAATACTTTATATGCAGCATTCAATATTTGCGATTGTTTTTCTTCCGGCAATGCATAAAATTTATCATTCATAAGCTGCCTCCGTTGACCGATTCAGTTAATACAAGTATATACCCATTGACCGATTAACGGAAGACCTTACTCTCTTGTTTTTTACTTTAAAAATCGATAGAAATATAGAGGTTACAGCCGAGAAAAGACCGAATCATGTTTTATGAATTGTCTCCAGACGAATTGACAAAGCTTAATTGTTATAATATAATCAAGTTATATAAACAGTTTATATAACTTGATTATGGAGGAAATAAAATGCCAAAACAAAGGATTACAAAAGAAATGGTCGTCAATGCTGCTTTTGAAATCGCACGAAATGACGGAATGGAGCAGGTTATGGTTAAAACTATTGCAGAAAAGATAGGGTGTTCCGTACAGCCTATCTATAGTTACTGTAAAAACATGGAGGGACTGCGGCAGGATGTTACTCAAAAAGTAAGCAGTTTTATCGGCGAATATGTTCAAACACATATTGATAAAGACGATATTTTCGGAAGCACCGGGAGAACTTATATCCAATTAGCGAAAGAAGAGCCAAATTTATTTAAGATTTTTATTCTGCATAAACGAAACGGCATTTCTTCTTTGGACGATTTGTATCAATCGGAAACAAATCCAGATGTAGCAGAATTTATTTCTAAAAATATTAATATCAGCATAGAACAGGCAAAAAAGCTGCATCTGAATATGCTAATTTATACAATCGGTCTTGGCACAATATTTTCCATGACTATGCCGGGTATTTCAACGGATGAAATTTATGCACAGCAGGAAATGGCATATAAAGCTTTTTTAGCCCAAACGATAAATAGATAAATGAAATGAGTAACCTGAACAATGAATAAATGGAACGCGGTATGCAACGCTCTAAATATTATAATTATACTGTTATTGCTGATTATAACGATTTGTGGGATTAGTTCCTTTGATACATCATATTCCTATGAGATTGTTAATCAATATGGAGAAAATATACAAATGTGGGGAGCAGGCATATATGCTCACGACTCCTACTTTAAGGCTCCGATTTTTATAGGCTCTGACTTTACTATATTGTTATTTATTGTCCCTTTAACAATTATTACGCTTTTAAGAAATAAGAAAGGGTCAGCTATTGATTACGATATTCGTGTCTTCGGAATATTGAGTATGTTGCTGTATTATTCCGCAAGCTTAGCATTTGGAGTTACATATAACAGCTTACACTTAGTATACATCTTATTGTTTGGATTGTGCTTTTTTACTGTCTGCTTTAAGGCAGCGAAACTTTATGCGATAGGTATCAGACAGAGAAGAGTCTGTTCATATCCGTTTACAAAAGGAATGAAAGCATTTTTACTAATAGCAGGAATTGCACTTTTTGTTGCATGGCTTCCAGATATTATTACATCAATTATAAGAGGAACATCATTAGAACTGATTGAAGTTTATACAACAGAAATAACTTATGTGCTTGATATGGGAATTATCAGCCCTTTGATATTTATTACCTACTATTTGGCTAAACACGAATATTTTATTGGATATGCTTTGCTTAGAATGATATTACGAGTATGTACAGCAGTTGGAATTATGCTCCCTATTCAGACTATTTTCCAACTTGCAGCGGGTATTTCTATTCCAATCCCTGCTTTAATAACGAAGGTTTTCATTTTTGTACTACTTGCCGTATTTGCAGTATTTTTTGACTACCGTTTAACACGGCAGACAAAATTTGTAGAGGAATTGGGCTGATTATGAAAAAAGTGAGTTTGAAGTACGGGCGGCAATCAGTTACAAAGGACAAACGGCAAGCGGTATCTTTACCTTTAATGAGCAGTATGAACTGATTTCTTTTACCACAAATGACAGAACCATTACAGGAACGGATGGAAGTATGGAATATGTACCATGGTCTGCAATTTGCAAAGATTATCAACTTGCTTCTAATGGCGTTAAATATCCTACGAAATTCCAAGCTGTTTGGAATTATCCAGATGGAGATTTTGTTTACTTTGACGGTAGTATCAGCGAGATATCTTATGGATATAAGTGATAGTGTTTGATACGAGACCATGATCTTACTGGCAAGGATAAACATAAATCCTCTATTTTATTTAATGCTTACCATCCAAATGCTTTTCTAGCAAGGGATTTTTCCCTTTAATCCTGACTTGCATGATTGGTGGATACGAGAAAGGATCACCGATATATATGCTCATCCCCCTGATTCCTGCCATGATAGTAGGCTGTGGTCTGGAAGAAGCAGGCTGGAGCATTATTACCTTTCCGGAGCTTAATAAGAAATTCAACTTTGTTGTATCCGGCATAATAACTACGGCAATCTGGTGGATTTGGCATCTTCCCCTGTTTTTTATACCCGGAGTACATCAATACCAAAAAAACTATTTCATATTCGGATTATTCGTGTTAGGCTCAAGCTTTATGCTTGCGTGCATAAGGGAGGTTACCGGAAGTGTATGGCTTTGTATGTTGTGTCATAGTATCGTCAATGCTCTACCGAAAGTATTTCGTTATGATCCTTTGGGAAGTTCAGTGGCAAATGTTATTACAGCTGCAGTTATGATCCTTGTTTCTTTGATTATAGTCAGGCTCTACAAAACGAAGAATATATTCAAATAAATTTATTACAATCAGGGAGAAACTCAACTACTTTTTCATCCGAATCTCTGATATCCGTCTTTTCTGTCAATGACATGTTCTCCTTTTCCCTGAACGGAAAAAATCGCCCAGACTAGATTTTTTAATCTAATCTGAACGATACTTCGTCAGGCCTGTTTTCATCAAGTAAGAAAACCATTTTTACATTCATTGACAACCTAAATCTTATCCTACACTATAGTTATCTCCATTGGGTACTTGGATGGATTTAATTATTGGTACCCGTCTGGTGCTCGGAGCACCCGGAGAATATAACCATTCCATTCCATCGAGTTCAATCGGTTGTCCACCATTACGCTTCAGCTTCGTAACAATAATCACTTGGTTTTCTTATTAGATTAACTATATTATAACGTGCTGTAGGTCGGATGTCGATGATTTTTTGACCATATTTATTGTTTTATATGTTACTTCTCTATTAGTTCTGCAAACAGGAATTTTGGCATTTCTACAAGTACCAATATGAGTGCATTCCACATAAATATGTTTTGGAATTTTTCGGCATTTGCTTTATTGCATTGTAAATATTTAAGTAATCCCCAAACCCCATTCCAATACAAATAATTCCAAATAAACCCAATCCAACAAATTTCGGAAATATCAAAAATAAAATATAGGGAATTATGCCAAGTATAAGATTAGGGCACAAGCACATAAAAACAAAACGCCCTTTACTCATATCCTCTGTTCCTACCACAAACATCAACCCATGTGCCAAATCATTATACATATATACATCTTTTTTATAACATATTGCATGCAGCAATTCATGTGGCAACAGAGATAATCCGCCACAAATTCCACCTATCATCATCCATATTGCATTATCAGAAATATATTCTATTCCCAGTATTAAAAATGGAATTGCTAATATACCCATTACCAAAATACATCCCCCATTTGCAATTAATGATAATTTCTTCGTATCCTCTGGTTCTTTAAACGGGGTTGCATTAGGATGATGTTCCTTGTATGGAAGACTACTCTCATCTCCATTATATTTGCCAGCATAGTGAAAAATCATATTCTTCTCCAATCTTTAAAAGCTACTTCAACGAAATTACACTCTTTTTTCACACAATCCATTAATTTCATCAATATCAGCCTTAACTCTACTAATATCCAAATAGCAGCACAGGATTAAAACAACACCACACATTCCAGCCAAAACATAGACGAGAAGCTGATTAACCCAGCTGCCTCTAAGAGTTTCTCTAACGAGAGCAGATTCTCACTACTTTCATAAACCCGACTGGCTGTATACAGATATGTATGCCTGTCAATTGTCTCAATATAATATATATCTGTTGGATATAATTTGTAGATCTCATCCTCATATTTAGCCGGAATGGTAATAGAAAGAGATCTTACAAATTTCTCAACCTGCTCTACTTCTTTCGTTTGTTTATGAAAAAACATGTGAACCTCAGGCTCTTCATATTTCTCATTCTTATTCATAAATAATTTCATATGTATACCCACAATATTATCAAATTATTGCACTCTGCTTTGTTTGTTCCACTTTCATTGCCAAAAAACATAAAACTATGAAAGAAACGCTCTTTCACATACGTGATACGATTCGTAGCCTTCCCCAAAATGCTTGTTTTTCAATGTATTTTTCGATTCTTTCGTGTGTTAACAGAAATCACGATACCAATAAACGAGTATAGTGGTTCCAAAAATATAACATCAATATAGGTATACGGTACATGATTTGCACTGTAAAAGTAAAGCACAAATATCGTCCCCGCCCATGCTGACTGCCATCACATCGATTTAGTCCCACACAATGTCCTTTTTCTTTCCGTTTTTCTTTCTCGGATACTGTCGGATACGGGTGACAAAGTCGAGATTGACGATTTCCCGTCCGCCGTAACTTCTCTCAATGACCATGCCTCCATCTTCAATTTCCTTAATGACGCCCTGTATGCTGCCGTCATTTGAAGCAATTGTATAAATGATGCATTCTTCCCCAATAAATTGTTTTGCAAGTTCTTTCATAACAACATTCTCCTTGTTTTGTTTTCTTTGATTTAGTATCTGCCACGCAACCGCTGCTGTTCGTCTTCTTCTCCTGATGCAGAAAAAGATAATCAGCACAGCTATAATCACCAAATAACTTCCCATTGCCTGTCCTCCTGCGTTTCCATCATGAAATCTTATTTCCTGCCTTTGAATACTTTAACGCTTCCTTGCAATATACAGACTGATTTACAATCCAAATCAGGCACACTACAAGAGATGGTAAGAATCCTATGCCAAAAACAAGCGCACAGATGGCAAGCACAATGGACAGAATCGAACAAACTGTGTTTGTGGCGGCGTAAGCTTTAAACGCACACTTGCCAATCATAATTTTTTCGGCTTCATCGCAGCTCTCCATCCATTTCTTTTGAAACTTCGTATCATAGACGGAAGCCGTTTTTTCGGGATTCATCTTTTTGGTGGTATCAACGCATTTCTGCTGGAATATAACCGCTTCGATCATAATGGTCAAGAAACCGATAATTCCCGCAAGAAACAGAGCGCCACTGGTTTCAGTTTTAAAAGTTTCAAATCCGTTGGCATAAGATGCCGCAATAAGGAAGTAAGAGAGGATAAAGGCTGCGCTTGTTACCCAAAGCACGATGGATAGTTTTTCGTCAATCGTATCGGACATTTCCTCATTTTCGCCGTCCCAAGATGCAAGTAGTTTTGTTGCGCTTTGATAAATAGGAACGCAGACCACCGGCACAATTACCGCTGCCGCTAACATCAGCCACGGAGCGATATATGTCCCAAAAAACATTCCTGCGGTTTTCATTCCGCCCGCCAGCGTGTTCAGCCCGTATTTTGCCGAGCAAAAGCCTATTGTTCCGCCGATAATGAAGCATATTACCATAATAAGCATAAATTTGGGCAGAGCTTTCCGATTTGCCCTCTTAATTTCATTTTTATCCATTATCTTCTTCCTCCTGTAAATAAAAAACTTCCTCCACCGCGACGCCGCACACTTTTGCAATCGTTAAGGCAAGGGTAACGGATGGCGAATAATCGCCACGTTCAATCAAACTGATCGTCTGCCTTGATACACCGCATAAGCGTCCCATTTCCTGCTGATTAACATTCAGTGCAGCCCTGCGTTCCTTTAAACGATTTCGCAGTATCATATAGCACCTCCGTCTGACAATTTTGCTTGTCTATTTGACAACTTTCATTGTCAAAATGTATTATACTCTTGTCATTCTGATTCGTCAAGGTTAAATTATTGCATATGGTCAAAACAATCAAAACAGTTTCACCCAAAAAAACAAAACACTCAGCTTCTCACCCACTGCAATTCATAAACATCCGATGCCCTGTAATAGTTGTGTGAATCCATTGTTCCAAATAATTTCAAAATCAAAGAAATATACAAGCTTTTGCGTTCCGTACGTATATCATATGCTACGAGTGCTTCAATAATCTCCGGCATGGTAATACTGTAGGTTTCATCCGTCCGTTCCATGTACCACTTTTATCTTTAATCCTACATAATCTGCTATCATCCTCGCAGTCGTTCCGGTTCCGGACAGATTATGTTGCTGTAAAATTTCTTTATTTTCCATACACCATTTTAACATATCCTGTTTTTTTCCGTCATGGGCAATTAATGCTATATTTTTTTGTTTTCCAATCGTCATTGTAAGATATTTAATCATCTGCGTACCCCCATCTGCCATTTCTATATATATTCTGTAAAAAAATGATATATCGTTCTGGACTTAAATACTTTATATGCTGGCAATATACAACTTGGAAATTCCGAAGTATTACATGAATTAGGATAGAATTGAGTTTCAAAACATACACCGCTTCGTTTCTTATAAACTGCACCGTCTTTTCCTATCTGACCATTTAAAAAATTCCCTGTATAAAACTGCAATCCACATAAATCAGAATAAACATCCATTCCAATTCCACTATCTGCCCCGTACAATTTTGCAACTTTCCTCAACTTTCTGTCATTTTGAAATATATAATTATGATCATAACCTCCAGCAATTTTCATCTGTGGATTGTCTGCATCTATATCTTTTCCTATCTGCTTTCTTTTACGGAAATCAAATGGTGTATCAGAAATATCAATAATCCTGCCTGTCGGAATCATATCGTTACCTATCTCAAGTATCTGTCCCGAATATATTTCCATATAATGTTTAAGAATTGTACCTGAATTGTGCCCATCCAAATTAAAATAACTATGATTTGTAGGATTAACAACAGTAGTCATATCACTAAGCATTTCATAATCAATTATAAATTCATTTTTATCTGTGAGGCTATATCTGATTGTCTGTTTTAAATTCCCCGGAAATCCCTGTTCCATATGGGGACTGTATCGTTCCATTTGCACAAACTCACAGACGTCATCCTTTCCATTTTTTACGCTGTAAAGTTTATGGTGCGATCTGTTAAAACCACTGTGAAGGTTATTTTGATTATCATTTTTATCTAACAGGTATTTTGTACCTTCTATTGTTACTTCTGCTCCTGCAATACGATTAGCATTTCTGCCGATATATGCACCAAATCCTGTATCCTGTTCATAATAATCCGTCAAATTATCATAACCAAGTACCACATCGCGATTTCTTCCATGCCTGTCAAGTACATAAACTGATAATACCAATGCCCCAAAATCGGATAATTCTACACACATTCCTCTGTTATTGGTCAATAGAAATCTGTGTGCTTTTTCTCCCTCTTTTGTTATTCCAAAATCTGTATGCCACATTGCACTCACCTATTCATCCATTATATCATCCACTACTACGCTTTTATTATTGTGTTCCATTCTTTTTCTGTACTCTCTTGGTGTAATCTTGTATCTATCCTTAAAAACACGGTTAAAAGTTCTTTGACTTTCAAACCCACAATCAAGACATATATTTGTAATGGAATCCATTGTATTTTCTAGTGCCGCAACTGCATAATTTAATCGGACTCCATTCACATATTTACTAAAATTACAGTGAAATGTTTTTGCAAACATTCTTGATAACACATATTTACTTACACACAAATCGTATGCCATTTTTTCAAGACTGATTTTCTCTCTAAAATTTTTGGCTACATATTCTACCGCATTATAAATCAAGTCATCTCTCCCTACTGTGCTTTTATCAATCATTTGCATTTCTGTGAAAACATGGGCAAGAATTATCTGCACATATGCCAGTATCAGCATGGAATTTTTCTCTGTTATTTCTGCCAGATATTTTATGGCATTTACTACATCAGGATGCACTCGCTCTTTTTTTACAACTGGGTTCTTCGGGCTGTATATCTGCAACGCTTTATAATAGGAAGGAAACAAAGTTGGATCAAGATACAGGTATATTACCTTATTTTCTTTTTCCCCAAACACCTGATAATGATGTATTACATTTGGGAACACGATTGCAAAATCACCCTCGTCCATGTGATACAATTCTTGTCCAACTCCAAGCTCAATATTCCCATCAGTTACATACACTACCTCTATTGCTTCGTGTAAATGTGGTGGAAAATGCACTGTTTTCTTCCACTCTACCGCTATTCCATCAGTTTTGTTCTCATATACCAATAACACTCGCAAGCAACTCCTTTTAATTTATAATGTCAGTTGTCTAATCCGGCATTAACTTTTTACATTTCCAGTTTTTATAATACTGACAATTTATTTCCTCTATATCATGAATATTTTTCCCTTCAATAATAGCTTTTGCAAGTATATCCATTTCTTTTTTCAGTCTGGAAGGAAGTACTGCAAGCCCCATCAATCAGCTCATATACTGTATGTGAACCAATATAGCCAGCCCCGCCTAAAACCAAAATCCTCATCATAAAACCTTCTTTCTATTTCATAACACTTTTATGCCGCCATATTTTCTTATTCTCAAATCTTTACAGGAACCGTTACCAAATACATTATCCATTCCGGATTTATAAGACTCTACATATTCATTCTTCACAAATGCCTGTATTGTTCCAGCAAAACCACCGCCATGCACCCTGCATACACCGTTTTCTCCTAAAAGCATTTCACTTACAAGCAGTGCAACGGAAACATTCTGATTTTTTATATCCTGATTTGAATAAACATTCTGCAAATATTTAAAAGAAGAATTACCAGAAGCTTTCACATTCTCCAAAAATGCTCCTATATTTCCTGACTTCAATGCTCTTACTTCTTTCTGTACTCTTTCATTCTCACAAATAAAGTGTAGCGCACGAAGGACACACCTATCCCCAAGTTTTTCTCTTAAATTATGAATGTTTTCCAGTACATCATTTGCAGATACATCACGCAGCACTTTTTTCCCAAAATATTTTGCAACAAGTTTCATTTCCTTCGGAACTGCCGCATATTCATCTGTCAAATCAGCATGAGAGCCTTTTGTATCCGTAATACATAGTCTATAACCATACTTTTCCATATCAAAATCAATTTTTTCAACCTGTGGATTTTCCGGGTTAGCAAAATCAATATGAACAAGATTTCCTGTAGAACTTGCCATCTGATCCATCAGACCACAAGGCTTTCCGAAATAAACATTTTCAGCATACTGTCCAATAATGGCTATCTCTGTCGCTGAAACTTTTCCACAATTATAAAGTCCAGACAAAATCGTTCCTATCAGTGTTTCAAATGCTGCCGAAGATGAAAGTCCCGCACCAATCAGCACATCACTTGTTATATATGCCTGAAAACCTCCAACTGCATATTTTCTCTCAAGGAATCCAGAAACCACACCTTTTATCAAAGCCGTTGTTGTTTCCTTTTCTTTTTCCTTTACAGATACATCATCAAGCCGGATAATGATTTCATCGTAGTTATCAGAAACTAATCTAATTACATTATCATCCGTCTTTTTTACGATCCCAATAGTATCAAGATTAACTGAGGCTGCCAAAACCTCTCCGTTCTGATGATCCGTATGGTTGCCGCCAATCTCACTTCTTCCCGGAGCACTGAACAATTCCACATCTCCCGGCTTATAGCACTGCTCAAATTTCTTTATTGCATTGATATAGCGTTCCCTCTGGTAAGAAATCTTTGTCTCATCAGCATAAATGTCTAAGAGTCTTTCATCATATGCACCATCCAGAAAACTGCGAATCAATATCTCTATCTGCATCTCAAACACCTCACTTCAAACAAAACTTAGCGGATAATGAAAGAATAGTGAATATCTTTTTCTGCATTAATCCGATAATCATCTTCCACATCACTTTCCCAGCTATCAATTCCACCAACTCCTCTTACTGCACCATAGACACAAAGGACTGTTCTTCTTGCTGGTGGCAGTTCCTCATGGTGTGTTGCGTTTTCAATCTCTGATGCTGTATAAGGTAGGCATGAAAAAGCAAATGCCTTGTCGTTTTTCTCTATTCTTAATGTCTGTGCTGAACTATCCGTTCTGCTATTATCAAGACTTGTATGTCTTGTAATCTCCAGCCACTCTGTATCCATTCTCATACCACATTCCTGTGGAACCAGATATGGTGTCAGTCTCAAATCTGATACCTCATAAACTCCTTTTTCTGCCCCTGCCTTTCTGTCCGGATAGGTTTCCCCCGATAATCCCTTGTACATATATTTATCTGCAAGTGTCGGCATAATAAACCTCATTCCGAATACCGGAAGTTCTGGCAGTCCCTTTACTCCTGTGTAATCCACATCCACCTTGATATTTCCAATTGCATCAATTGTATAAGATACAATGACTGTTGTTACCGGATTGCTGACAGTCTCATAGGTATATTTCACAATTATTTCCCCGGCAGCCACATCACCGCCATAGCTATTATTGTCCGGAGCATACTGCTTTTGCCGTTCACCGTCCATAATAACTTCCGTTTTTTTACAGTCAATGAACATATCCGATGCGAGCCAGCTTCCACTTTTAATATGAAACCTGCTGCCTCTGTCATTATCTGTTAATGCTCTCCAAAAAGTAGGCTTTGGACAACGATACAGCCATTCATAACCTTTTTTTACTATAGACTCTATACCGCCCTGTGAATAAGAGAATATATAGTCAAACCCTTCTCCATGTACGCCAAGTGTATAATCTCCATATACAACTCTCAATTTATTCTTATCTGTATAAGCCATAGTAATACCTCACTTCCTGCATAGCTGGTTTTTCCTTACGGTCTGCAAATACGATTCCATTTCCTGAAAACTCATAATCAGAAGGCTTATCATCAAAGTCTCCGCCATAACGCAAAACTTCTTTTCCTGTCACTTCATCTTTCACGAGAAGTGCCTGATCAATGAAATCCCAGATAAATCCACCGTGGTACATCTCATACTTATCTATTAACTTCATATATGTACCAAGTCCTCCCATCGAATTACCCATATCATGCATATACTCACACAAAAGATAAGGTTTCTTTGGATTATTATTTAAATATTCCTCCACTTCATAAGGCTTTGCATACATTCTGCTCTCTACATCTGATATGGTTTCCTCATAATTACGGTCATAGAAAGAGCTTTCATAATGAACAAATCTGCCATCCTGCTTTTCCTTGAAGTAAGTATTCATTGCTTCTATGTCATCACCCGCATAAGATTCATTTCCTAAAGACCAGAAAAGAATTGCTGTATGGTTTTTAAAAGTTTCAAAATTACTCCTAGCCCTGTCAACAACAGCCCCCCGCCATTGCGGAATAGAACAAGGTACGCTGCACGATGGTTCAATCGCACCAAGTTTTTGGAATGTTCCATGACTTTCCATATTCGTTTCTGCCATTACATAGATACCAGCTTTATCACACAGGTAATACCACGGTATCTGATCCGGATAATGGCAGGTGCGTACCGCATTGATATTATTTCTAATCATACAATCAATGTCTGCTGTCATTTCATCCATACCGATGCTTCTTCCTGTCTTTGCACTCCACTCATGACGGTTTACGCCGGTAATGACAAGACGTTTACCATTTAAATAGATTACCTTGTCAATCATTTCAAGTCTTCTGAAACCTATGTCATATGGAATTATCTCTAATATTTCTCCATCTTCGCTTCTAAGCTCTACATATGCGTGATACAAATATGGGAAGTGATTATCCCATGCCTTAACACTTCCAACCTCAGTATCAATCACTCCTACACGACTTCCATCCTTTTCCTCTAAGGTGATATTGTCCTCTGCCACCTGATTATTCTCTCGGTCTTTTAAAACAAAATGGGCAGCTACTTTCTTTCCTTCTGGAGCAGTTACTTTCATCTTTACCGATACCCTGCCGCTTACATTATCCTTGTTTAGTGTCGGCTGAAACCATACATCTTCCAAATGCACCTCTGGCACTGCTTTTAAAGTTACATTTCTGAAAATTCCAAAAAAGCGGAAAAAATCCTGATCCTCCAAAAATGCTGCCGTACTCATTTTGTGGACCTGAACTGCCAGCACATTTCCTTTTTCTCTGATAAATGGTGTCAGATCAAATTCTGACGGTGTAAAACTATCCTCCGCATATCCTACAAATTGACCATTCAGCCACAGATACATTGCTTCTTCCACACCTTCAAAACAGATACAGATTTTCTTTTCACGCATTTGCTCGCTCAAATCAAATCGTTTGATATAAGATCCGACAGGATTATACTCTGCCTCAGAAAACATTCCTGCCTCGTCTCCGGTACTCTCCATACTATACGCACCCCTGTGATATTCTTTTCCCTCCCACGGATACATTGTATTGATATAGCGTATTTTGTCATAGCCTGCCAGTTCGATATGCCCCGGAACCATAATCTTAGCAAATGAAGATGCATCAAAATTTTCCTCATAAAAATTTTTCGGTCTATCCATTACATTTTTGCTAAAAGCAAACTCCCATTGTCCATTTAATGACTGCATCAATGGATTCTCCGATTTTTTCATATCTGCATAATCTATATAGTAGCAATGGTCGCTGTGTGCGTCCAACTGGTTTACACGGAACACTTCCGGATCGTCTAACCATTTCATATCAGCATTCATAATAATTCTCCTTTTTTCTTATTTTCTATATAACCCCTAAAGACAAACTTCAAGGGCTATTTTCATTACTGATTCTGCATATTTTCTTTTAATTTCATATTTGCACTCTCTACATTAAGGAATGAAAGAATGACTGTAATAATTATGTCAAATATGAACGGAAGCCACAAATACATAAAATACATCATATTAATACAGCTATCTGGCTGAACCGCGTTGTCAAGGTTAATATATCCACTTATATCCAGCATCCAGCCTGAAAGTGCAATACCAATACCTCCACCGAGTTTTACGCCTAATGAAGTACAAGAGAACATGGAACCGTCAATTCGCTTTCCACTCTTTAAATAAGTATGTTCTGAACATTGTGCAATTACTGCGCTCATGTCTCCCTGCCAAGGTCCTTCTCCAAGGGATGTAAGAACTGTAAATAAGAGCATCAACGGAACACTTCCCAGATAACCTGCCACTGCAACCATCAGACGACATACTGTAGCAAGCATATAACTATACTTGTTTAACTTATACATTCCTTTCATTTTTGAAACAAGTGCAGGTGTAATGGCAAGTGCAATGATCAATGGAATATTATTCGCCCATGAAAATACACCGAACAAATTCTCATTCAGTAATACATATGTCATAAAAAAGATTCCTACATTCACCATAGAAGCACGAAGCTGCTGAAGAATGTAAATCACGCAAATCATTGAAAAATATTTATTACTAAAGAGAAGTTTTATTATCTGCTTAAAAGAAAGTTTGTCATCTTTCTCTCCTGCCACACTATTATCTTTTAATTCTTCATCTGACAGCTCTTTTACTGAAAATACAGCAAGTGTATTGGTAATAATACCTATAATACAGTAAATAAATGCGATAGTTCTCCATGCAGCTGCACCGCCACCAAACATTTCTACTGCACCAACAGTAACAGACTGTATGACTAGATTTGTACCAAATGAGAACATGAAACGGAAAGAACCCATCTGAACACGCTCTTTACTGTTTTTTGTTACCAGTGATGTCAACGCTGCATACGCAATATTATTAGCAGTATAAAATACAGCATTAAGCAATGTATATGCTATAAAAAACCATGCATACTGAGCTGTTTTTCCAAGACTTGTCGGAATTGCAAATACACCAAACAACGTGACGGCACAACCAAAGAATCCATAGAACATCCACGGTCTTGCCTTCCCCATCTTACTCTTTGTATGGTCTATCATTGTACCGAAAAATATATCCGTAACTCCATCAAATAATTTTGATACTGCTATCAATGTACCTACTATGCCTGAATTTAACCCAACTGTATTTGTCAGGTAAATCATGACAAATGATGATAAAAAAGCATATACTACATTTCCTGCAATATCTCCCGTTCCGTAACCTACTTTGTTATACCATTTCAGGTATGTTTTTTCTTCCATGAGAATTTCTCCTTTCACAAATACCTATTCTTTTGCCTCGTTTTGTTCCACAACTTTATTATGATTAGTATATAAAAAATAAATCAAAAATGACATATCATAAATTGGACAAAATATGCACAAAATGATAAAATTAATGAACATAAGTATTATATTGGATAGATTTTTAGTCATTTTTAACATATGTTTTTTTATATTTCAATACAAGGAGTCACACATGTACACAAATAATGCATATCTCAATCACTCAACGATTGATAAAAAAGATAAATCCAAGCCGCTTGTTGTAACTATGTGTGGAACATATAAGCTCTACACACGCCCTAAACTACCTACCTGGAGACCTCGAGGCAGACTTGATTTCCAGTTGATTTATATTGCTGCCGGAAAAGCCCATTTTCATTTTGGTCGTAATAGTGAAGAAGAAACTATTGTTCATGCCGGACATATGGTTTTATATCGTCCAAAGGAGGCTCAAAAATATGAATATTATGCCGAAGATCAGACAGAAGTCTACTGGGTTCATTTTACAGGTAGCGATGTAACAAATATATTACGCTCTTATGGATTGACCGATAGCAAAAAGGTATTTTACTGTGGTTCTGGTCCCTCCTATCAGAATCTTTTTCGTGCAATGATAAATGAATTACAGATGTGTAATGATAGTTATCAGGAAATGCTTGAAATGTATTTAAGACAAATTTTTATAAAACTGCAGCGATACTTTAATAACAGCATAAGAATAGATAATTCCCGTGCTACAGAAGCTATTGACATGGCTATTGCCTATTTCAATGAACATTACAGTGAATCAATCAGCATTGAAGAATACGCTAAAAAAACACATGTAAGTACAAGCTGGTTTATACGCAATTTCAAACTTTATGTTGGTTCTACACCAATGCAATTCATTTTACAAAAACGCATTTGCAATGCAGAAGCCCTGCTCTTGAATACGGAATATAACATAAACGAAATTGCACAAATTGTTGGCTATGATAATTCTTTATATTTCAGCCGCATGTTCAAAAAGATAAAAGGCATATCTCCCTCAGAATACCGCAAAAATATATAATAAACTGCAACGGACAGAGAATATTTACATACTCTCTGCCCGTTGCAATTTTTGTCTATTTATTTTTTTATTTTGGCAAGTAATATCCCCCTTTGTGTTTTATAATGACAGCGTAAACAGAAAGGAGATGAACTTCCATGAGAAATAAACTTCACAACTTTATCGAAAATATACTTAGCTTTTATGCAACTTTCTTCACAAGAGGATTTTATCGTTTTTAAATACCATTCAATACTTTCCTCGATTCGCCCATCCTGTTTGTTGTAAAATAAAAATGTAGGTAATTGCAAAGCTGATTAATCTATGGAACGGAATATAAAAAAGCAACAGAAAATATGCAGCGTAGTTACTCAAAGAAAGCGTTTCCGTGGGATAATGCATGCATTGAATCCTTCCATTCAATTATCAAACGTGAATGGCTCAACCGCTTTAAAATTCGCGATTACAAGCAGGCATACTGTTTGATTTTCGAATATCTGGAAGCTTTCTACAATACGAAACGAATTCATAGCCATTGTAACTATATGTCACCAAATGAATTCGAACGAGTATATGAAAGAACACACACTGAGGCTGAGCTTCTGGCGGGTTAAAATGGGGAAAAATTTCTCATTTTAACTTGTACTAAATCTTGACATAGAACCACTGTTTCATTTGTTTCCGAATCGTACAATGCCAATTCTTTTAATTTATTCCGGGTGCTCTCGTTGTCGAGACCAGATGACATCAGACTCTTACAATTCATAGTTCTCAATTTTATTTGCGGAGTATTTATAATCCATACAATATCGCCTGTCGATCAGCCACATAAAATTCATAATTACAACATCGTTCAATCAATTCCCTGTCATGGGTGATAATAAAAATACTTTTACCCATGTCACGAAGTTCTTTAAACAGCTGTGCAGTACTTACCATATGACAATAATCCAGACCGCTCGTCGGCTCATCAAATATCAGTATCTCCTTTTCTGCAAGCACAGACGATGCAATAGCCACACGCTGTTTCTGACCACCGGATAATGACATCGGATGTTTATCACGAAATTCCCATATACCAAGTTTTTGCATAATTTCTCTGGCTCTTTCCTGTATCTCTTTTCCGGTATCCGATGCTCCAATAAGAACTTCATCTTCTACAGATTCACAGAAAAGCTGATGATTTACATCCTGCATTACAAGATAACATTTACGGAGCATTTCCTTTGGTTTATACTGCTTCTCTTCTATGACCGTCTGTCCCTTAAATTTTTTCTCCAATCCGCAAAAGCATCTGACGAACGTAGATTTTCCTGCTCCGTTTTGTCCTGTAATTGCTATAAGTTCATTCTTTGGGAGCTGCATATCTCCAAACTCCAGTACCTTTTTTTCTCCATAGGAAAAATAATAATTTTTCAGTACTATGTCCGACTTTTTGGCAATATACTCATGTCTTTTACTGCTTTCATCACAATGTGGCTGCATTGTACGAAGTCCGAGATTTTGCAGCTTTTGCTCTGAAAATTTCAGAAATTCCTGCATTGTGATATCAAACATAATTCTTCCATGTTCAAGATAGACTACACGGTCACATATTTCCTTAAGCCAATACAACCTATGCTCCGCTATCACGATTGTTTTTCCCTGCTTTTTCCAGAGTAAAAGCGTATTTTTTAGTCTTTCTATGGATTCTTTATCCAGATTTGATGTTGGTTCATCAAGTACAAATACGTCGGGCTGCATCGCAGTTACAGAACCACAGGCAACTCTCTGCTTCTCACCGCCTGACAATTTAAAAATATCTCTGTCCATAAGATTTTCCATTTCCAGTTCGCTTACAGCCAGTTTTACACGTTCGTTAATATCGTTTTCTACAAGTCCCATATTTTCGCATCCAAACGCAACTTCACTTGTTGTATCCATGCAGAAAAACTGACTTCTTGGATTCTGAAATACACTACCCACCTTTTTTGATATATTATATAGTTCTTCACTCTGCACATTCATTCCATAAACGCTGACATTTCCGCTATACTCTCCTTCATAAAAATGTGGGATAAGACCATTTATAAGGCGCGTTATTGTTGTCTTTCCACAACCTGAAGCCCCACATAACAAAACACATTCTCCTTTATCAACTGAAATCGAAACATCTTTTAACGCTCCTTTTTCCGAATTATTATACTGAAAACTGACATTTTCTATCTGTATCATAATATCCTCCATTTATAACAAAACCGCACTCTGCCAATATCATGACATCATGCGGTTTTATCTATATATTACATAAATAATCTTGAAATCATTGAAACGATCCATATTACATAAGGAATAAAGCAAATAAGTACTACAATATAGTCCTGAAAATGAAAACCAATCCGGCACACATTGGTCCGCTTTACATCACCGCCAAGTCCCCGTGTAATAGCTGCGGCATTGAGCTCCTCTCCAATTTTTGCGGAGCAGACCATAAGTGGAATCAGTCTGTACTCTATCATTTTATCTATATTTTTCCCGCCGAAGCGAATATCCCGCATACGCATCGCATCATTAATTGCCTGGAATTCATCCGCAATCGTTGGAAAAAAACGAAACATAACAGAAAGTGGTATGGTCAGCTTATCCGTAACATGCATCCTGCTCATAGCCGAAGAAAACTCACTTACTGTTGTTGTCTGCATCAGATAGGTTCCAGCCATGATTCCCGGCAGAAACCTTGTCATAATCCCGCAGAAAGCAAGCAATATAAATCCAATAAAACCTGTCATATGAGGCAGCACAAACACTGTCAGCAAATAAAATACACTGTACAAAATGATGTATCCTGCTGCTCTTTTCCACTTACCTGCAAGTATAAAAAGCACGAACGGAAGCAGACAGAATAACGGAAGGTACGCACCAAATAATTTATCTCCTGCTCCTCCCAGAACAAATATTGCCATTGTCATTAAAAGAAGCATTTTCGTTCTTGGATCAAATGTGACGTATGTATGTATCATTATGCAATTCCCGCTTTCTCAAAATGCTTTTTCAACAATGATTTTCCAAATACTCCTCCGATCCATCCACAAATCACGCATGCTGCAATAAGTAATGGAATCAGCCATGAGTTCGCAAATATATCTGTCATTTTAGTGATATACTCCTGTCCAAAACTCTGACGCGTACTGAAATATGCCTCAATATTCATAAACATTGGAATAAAGTTTCCAAATATGATCAGATTAAATACTCCACAACTTAATATATCTTTCTTACTGCTTTTATAATTTCCCGATTTTACAATAAGGTCTGTAATAACACCACATATAATTCCAAAAATAAACGGCCAGTATCCCATTCCTGTAATCCACAAAAACAATCCAACGATCATAGCATAAATAGTTATCATTCCAAATTTATCAACTTTTGTCAAAAAAAGCATATATGGAATACCGCCAAATATTGGGACAATCACACATAAAAGCGGCATCATGATCGGTATAAATCCCAGCATTGCAACTGCTGTCATAATCACACAGTAAATCGCTGCATAGATTCCAATATTGATCAAATCTTTTCCTTTTAATTTCTTTTTATTTTTCATTTTGAATGCTCCTTGTTTTTTATCAATATATTACTTTGTTTCTTAACGTGCCAGTTTCCAGCTGACTGCCTGCTCTCTTGCATCCACAAACCGCTTGTAAATTCCTTCCTGCTTCATCAGCTGCTCATGGGTTCCTTTCTGCACAATCTGCCCTTTCTCTACGACCACGATCTGATCTGCATGGCGAACCGTCTTCAGTCTGTGTGCGATCATAATGATCGTTTTTTCTTTCGTCAGTGCATCCACAGCCTCCACAAGTTCTTTCTCATTCTCAGGATCTACATTCGCAGTTGCCTCATCAAGAATAATGATCGGTGCATCCTTCATAATCGCCCTGGCAATGGAGATCCGTTGTTTTTCACCACCGGAAAGCGTGGCACCGCCCTCTCCGATCACGGTATTATATCCATTTGGAAGTTTGCTGATAAACTCGTGACAGCAGGCTTTCTTTGCTGCTTCCACCACTTCCTCATGACTTGCATCCTGACGCCCGAACTTAATATTATTCTCAATTGTATCTGCAAAAAGATAGACGGACTGAAAGACAAATGCAAAATTATTCATCAGGCTGTTCATGCTGTACTCTTTTACATTTACACCGCCAAGGGTCACCTCTCCGGAATCCACATCCCAGAATCTGGCAATCAGATTACAAAGTGTAGATTTACCTCCGCCAGACGGACCAACGATTGCTGTTGTTGTTTTTTCTGGGATAGAGAGTGATACACCATCAATAATCTTCCGCTTATCGTAGGAAAATGTAACATCTGAAAGTCTGATATCATAGTTTTCCGGCTGTATCTCTTTGCCGTCGATATCCATCGTATCCAGTTCCAGAATTTCATTTGCTTTGTCCACACATACACTTACCACATGTAAGAGGGATGAGTAATTTCCTGTACATTCCAGACTGGCATAAAGCATAAATGCTGAGATTGTCATACCAATGGCATAAACCGCACTCATAGTTCCATTGATATAAAAATATGCACTGCATGCCACAATTACGGCTCCTGTTATCTTCGTTATCACGCTTTGTAAAAAATGATACGGAACAAATACCATTTCCATTCTGGTATTGATTTTGGCACTCGCATCGTTTGCATCATTTAATCTCTTTGCCTGTTTTCCAAGCAGATTGTAGGATTTCACTTCTGAGATTCCCTGAAGATACTCCATGATCTGACTTACGAGTTCTGTATCACATACCACCTTTTGTTCCGAATCTTTTTTCCCTGCATTCTGCATCATAGAATTTACACCAAAGAAAATCAGGACTCCAGCTGCAGATATCAGTCCGATTCTCCAATCAAAAACAAGCAGCATAAGGATGATCATCAAAGTCTCTAAAATCCCCTGCGTTGTCAGCATAACCACCCTGGCCGCTATATCTCCTAGTGATTCCATCGTATTGGTTGTCACCGAAGATATCTCCCCAATACTGTTGGAATTAAAATATCCCATCGGAAGGTAACGCAGATGCTCTGCAATTTTGATTCTCGTAAAAGCACTTGCATTATAGCCACCTTCTGTCTGAAGTACCGTAGAACTTCTCTTACATATAACAGCAATCACAATCGCAATGACCATAATAGCTAAGGAACCTCCGATATATTTTCCTATCGGTTTTCCACCAAGCAAACCAATCAATATGTACATAATGGCTGGTATCTTCATTGCAGATGCAAGTGCTTCTACAAGCCCAATGACCATCGACAGTTTGAATTTGTTTCCATTTTCCCTCCCTGAAAATCGAAAGAATTTCGCCAGAATCTCAAACATATCATTCGCCCTCCTTTACGGTATCTTTTACTGAAATATGGGCATTCCACATTTCTTTATAAAGCGGGCATGACACCAGAAGCTGCTCATGCGTGCCATGTGCTGTCACGTTTCCATCATTTACCACAAAGATCTGGTCACTGTCCTTAACGGTAGAAAGCCTGTGTGCTATGACGATCAGTGTCTTTCCGTCCACCAGTTTTGCAATGGATTTTTGTAATATAGCTTCGTTTTCCGGATCGGTGTAGGCAGTTGCCTCATCTAAAATGACGATCGGTGCATCCTTTAGCATCGCCCGGGCAATCGAGATACGCTGTCTCTCTCCTCCCGACAGATGTCCACCGGCACCGCCTACAACGGTATCAAATCCATTTTCTAACTGCATGATAAATTCATAACAGCCGCTCTTCTTTGTAACCTCAACCACCTGGTCATCCGTAGCGTTTGGATTTCCCTGTCTGATATTTTCACGAACTGTCTCATTAAACAGATAATTGTCCTGCGCGACATAGGCAATTTTCCGGTTGAAATCTGTAAGTGCCAGCTCTTTTACATCAACCCCACCGATTTTAATGCTGCCGGAATCCACATCCCATAAAGATGCGATTAGCTTTGCGATCGTTGACTTTCCGCTTCCGGAAGGCCCAACAATTGCATTTACAGTCCCTGCTTTCAGTTCCATATTTACTCCATGCAGGATTTCTTTGTCGTGATAGCCAAACCTTACATTTTCAAGAATGATGGAATTATCTTTTGGAACATCTTTACTTTTCTCCGGACGTTTTAACTCCGGCTGTTCTAAAATACCTGCTATCTCATCAACGATCACTCCGATTTTCCCAAGGTCATCTGTATAGGAGCCCACCGTGATCAGAGGACCGACAATTCCCAGTGAGAGAATGATACAAATGACAAAATCAGATAACTCTAAGGTTTTATTCGATACATAATAGGCTCCAAAAGGCAATACTGTAAGAAGTGTATACGGTGTCACCACCATCATCAATGCATGATAGACAGAACATCTTCTCATCCATGAAATGAAAGAGTCCGCATATTCCCTTGCCGCTTTTGTAAATTTAGCATAAGAGCTTTCTGTCTTTCCAAATGCCTTTATGACCTCTATTCCGTTAATATATTCTACCGCAGCATCATTCAGCTCTTTTGTGGTATTAACCGTCCTTTCAAAACTTGGCTTATAATCCAGCATCATTCCAAAATATGAGAAAAGTCCAACAACAATCGGAACTAAAGACCAAAGTGCCAGCCGATAGTCTGTCAGGAAGAAATAAATCAGGATTACAACCGGTGCAAGCAGATTGGAGGTAAATTCTGGTACTATGTGAGCCAGAGTTGTCTCGATACTGTCAATTCTTTCCACCATGATATTTTTAAAAGTACCTGACGGTGTATCTTTCACATACCCAAGAGGTACCCTGGCAAGCTTGTCGCAACACGCTTTTCTTATATTTGCAAGTACCACAAAAGTTGCTTTATGTGACAATGACGTTGAAAGTGAATGAAACAGTTCTGCGATCACAAACGACAGTGCGATCAGGACTGCTTTTATCAGATATTTTTCAAACTCCTTTTCACCGTTTAAAAACAGTTTCACCACATCCGCAATTATAAAGTACGGAAGAATCTTAAAAATAACACTTCCTATTGCGAGCAATACACTCCACACATAGGCACTTCTTTTTTGTCCAGCCCATGTCAGTATCCAGCTGACTGCTGACTTTTTCTTTTCTTTCACACGTATTCACTCCTTGCTATAGTTTTAATTTTGTTAGTTGTGTCTAACCCTTGTATAATAAAATAGGTGGCATGCCGGCATCAGCCACCTGATATTATTTTCTTAAAATGTACCTTTCTGAATCGTAAGCCTAAAATTTAACGTTCCACAATCGCTCCCAGCCACCGGTATTGAATTCCCGAAGCTTGTGCACATTTCTCTTTGCAGTTTCCTTATCTATATCGTGCTCAATGATCTGAAATATAGATGAAAAAAATCCAGTATAAATCATATGCATGAGGCTTTCCCCGACAATCGGTATTTCAATTCCATCCTCCTTCATTTTCTTCACATATTCCAAACTGGATCTCATTTCCCTGTCTACCATATTGTGTATGAATGTCTCAAACTTTCCACTGTCTCCACATTTCAGCAATAATCGGAAATTATCATAATGCTCATAGATATAGTCAATCATCTGATCCATTCCGTCGCCGGATGTGTCCGACATATTACTGGTCTGTTCTTTGGCAGAAAGCTTTTCAAAATCCTCAACTACACGGTCGTAGATCTGATATATATGTTCTATATACGGATCTGTCAGTGCATCAAAAAGCGCCTCTTTTGTCGGATAGTATTTATAAAAGGCACCCGTTGTAAGTCCGGCATCCTTTACAATATTTCTTAAAGATGCCCCGGAAAAGCCATCTTTTAAAAAATGCTTTCTGGCTGTATTTAATATATTTTTCTCTGTATCTTCTGCTTTTGTCGACATCTTTTTCTTATTCTCCTGAACGTCTCTCCAAAATATAACAGTGTTATATAGTACTGTTATATTTTATCTCATTCTATTCATTTGTCAAGTATAATTTTTAGATTTTCACAACTATTTTTCTCACCACACAATGCATACGCATTCCTTTGCGGATTTCAAATTTTTCCACTTTTAATCCTGCTTTTTTACAACACTTCGTGACCACTACTCTTGTCGGAACAGCAATCCGGCTCTCCTTCTATTTTGGATAGCTTTTCATGTCCTTATTAACAACAACGATAAAATGCCACACAGTTATTAACAACCATGTGACATTTATACTCTTAATACAATTTTGCACCTGCTGGGATTGCATCATCTAACATTACCAGATTCAGTTTTTCTTCTCCATTTACATTGTGAATTGCAGAAAGAAGCATACCACATGAATCTCCTCAAATAAAGGCTCTATTTCAATACCTGTATTATTTTCAACAACTGCTGTCACTTCTTCTGTTACTACTTCATTGTTATCCATTTGATTATAACTCCTTTGCATTAATTTCTCATAATAATATGTAATGTCGGTTGAAACCGCATTACTATTAGCTAGTATACCATAAACATACTGTTTTTAGGAAGAAATGTCCTATTTCATCTATGTATGCATATTGTCAAGTGTATGTGTCATATTTTATATTCAAAATAAAAAAGGCTGCTACTCTCTAAAAATAACAGCCTTTCTTACTATATCAGCCTTTTGGAATTTGACCATCGACATACAGAATGTGATTAACTAACCACTCTGTGAGATATTTTAAAATTCCCATAATCTGTTCATCTTGATCTTCTACCTCATCATTGTGATGTTCCATAAATTCATCAAGTTTATGTATAAATTCCTGATGTTGAACTTTCTGTGTAAATATCTTCTTATAATTAATAGATTCCATATACTGCTCTTCATCACTAAAGTGTTTTACTGTATAATTTCGAAGATTTTCTAATATTATATCAATCCTATCATATTTATCCGGTGTAAACTCATCATGAAGCAATTCATATGCCTCATCTGCATATTTAAATAACTGCTTGTGTTCTTCGTCTATCATATCTATACCGATATAATATTCTGGTTTCATTTCATACATAAATTAATCCTACTTTCATTTTATTTGTTTTATGAACCTGTTCAATACTATTCATAATAGGCAAATGCATTTCTCATGAATTTCCTATATTTTCTCGTTTTAAATGTTAGATTCCACCAAAACATTCCCTAATTTTCTTGGAAATATCAGAATCAACAAAACCTTTCTGCGCCATGTCATCGAGCATCTCACACGTTTTTTCGTGCGATAAACCTTTCTTATATGGTCTGTCCTCGGTTAATGCCTGATAAATATCAATACATGCCATAATACGTTCCGGCTCATTTAATTCAGCTGCGGTTTTTCCAAAAGGATACCCTTTTCCATTTAATTTTTCATGATGGAAAGCTGCCCAGTCTCGTATTTCTTCAAAATCATTAACCTCTGATAATATAAGGTATGTATAGCCAGCATGATTCTTCATTTTTGAAAATTCATCATCCGTAAGCTTATCCGGTTTTTCCAAAATTTCATTGCCTACTGCCATCTTCCCAATATCATGCAGTGCACCAGCCAGATAAATTTTTTGCACATTAATAGAATCATATCCGATATATTGAGCAAAAAAAGCTGCTTTTTCAGCCACTCCTATAGAATGTCTGCTTGTAAAAGAAGATTTATAATCTACAATCTTTGCAAAAAAATCTGCGACATTTTTACACGTTTTCCAATCAAAAACCTGTTTTTGTCTTGGGATAATCTCCCATAGCTTCATTTCAAAAGAATTATCACTTAAACATATAAAAGATTCAGAATGTGTGAATGCATGAAAAAAGGCATTCACACATTCTGAATCGAATAATCCATCCCTATTTTTTAAAAGGTACTGACATATAAAATTCCAACTGTTATTTCCAGATCCCGGGTTATTTCCTATAATATCAATGGTATCTGCAAGATGAATAATCCTTGCAAACAATGGAATTTCATTCCACTTTTTTTGAAAAGGACCAGTTCCATCGGCATGTTCATGATGATACAAAATCACATTTGACACATCTGTTTTAAATGGAATTTTAGTAATATTTTTTTCACCATAAATACAATGAAGATTTGCTTTTTTCTCGGATAAATCTTTTTTACAATCAATGACGGAATCCTTTTTCAGTTCTTCCGAAATATATTGTGTCAAAGCATTATCATGCAGTAAAGCACACATGGCTAAATCTTGTAATTCATCACCTTGAATTTTCCAATATTGAGCCATGCATATACTTATATAAGCCACTCTTTTTCCATGTTTGTTTTTGATATTTACCAACTCTGCTTCTATACAGTCCAACGCATAAGAACAGGCTCCTGCAAGTCCGATGATATCTATACTTAGTTCTTCTTTCATTGGTATAATCCTATCATAATACATTTATTCTTCTGAGAACTGGTCTTTTCCTACAGAGCATAACGGACATTCAAAATCTTCTGGAACATCCTCCCACTTTGTACCAGGTGCAATACCACCTTCTGGATAGCCTTTCTCCTCATCGTATTCCCATCCGCAAACATCACATACGTATTTCATTCGTTGTTCCTCCTTGTAAATATATTAATACACAGCCTATATTACTGTTATATTGTGTTGTTCTGTAACCTTAATATGTATAAATGCTTTTAGCATTTCCATAATCCATGCAGGTTACAATATGCATATACTTCTTCTACCTGTTCACCATCGCAAAGACAAAAATCTGCTACCGGCTCCTGCCCTGGATTTAACTGTTTTCTGTATATTCCCTGGTTTGTATTTAATGTAATCCACTCAATGAAATGCTCTTCAAGCATTGGATGTTTTGTCTCTCCGACTACGACATGAACATGACTGCCTTCTATCGTATATACAGGTACATGCTTCTCGACAGCAGCATCTGTCACTCCGGCTTTTAATTCCTGCATAGGTTCTCCGCAACAAATTACAGGTACACCCTTATCCTTTACCTTTTGAACAATGTTTCCACAATGCTTACAAATATAATACCTTACTTCCATGCCTTTTTCTCCTTCCATGTGTAAAATTTATAGTTCAATTGTCTCTATAATCTTTTTCAATGAATCTGCAGATTCCTTAAGCTTTAACGCTTCCTCGCCACTTAAATTAATAGGTATATCAGACTCAATACCATCTGCACCTACAATAGCTGGCATACTTAACGATACTCCGTCAATATCATATACTCCATGAATCATGTGTGATACAGGAAGTATTGATTTTTCATCTCTCATAATCACTTCGCAGATTCTTTTTACAGACATTGCAATTCCATAATATGTAGCGTGCTTTTTGTTTATAATCTCATAAGCACTGTTCTTGACTGCTGCAGCTATTTCTGCCGTGTTTTCCTTGTGCTTGTAATGTCCACGCATTTCACATATTTCACTTAATGGAACACCAGATACATTGGCTGATGACCATGCCACAACTTCGCTGTCTCCATGCTCACCTACTATAAATGCATGAACACTCCTGCTATCCACAGATAAATGCTCACCAAGCTTATATCTTAATCTGGCACTATCTAACACAGTACCCGATCCAATAACCCTGTTTTCTGGAAGTCCTGATAACTTTATGGCTACCTGAGTCAGGATATCTACCGGATTCGCAACTACAAGCATGATACCTGCAAAATTTCTCTTTGCTATTTCAGGAATGATTGACTTAAATATTGCTACATTTTTATTTACGAGATCAAGCCTTGTCTCTCCCGGTTTCTGTCCCGCTCCGGCAGATATGACAACAATTGCAGCATCAGCCACATCATCATAATCTCCGGCATATATTTTCATCGGACTCGCAAACGGAATACCATGACTGATATCCATCGCTTCTCCTTCTGCCTTGTTCTTATCTGCATCGATAAGGACAATCTCTGTAAACAAGCCACCCTGCATCAGAGCAAATACCGATGCAGAACCAACAAAGCCACAGCCTATCATTACTGCTTTTTTTGAATTAATAACTTTCTTCTTCGTAATAATCTCATCTCCTTAATAATTCTCTTCATGTACTTCAAAATAGCTCTGTGGATGATTACATACCGGACATACTTCAGGTGCCTTAGTTCCTACCACAATATGTCCGCAGTTACGGCATTCCCATACCTTAACTTCGCTCTTTTCAAATACCTGTGCAGTTTCAATATTCTTAAGAAGTGCACGATATCTTTCCTCATGGTGCTTCTCAATCTCACCTACTGCCCTGAATTTTGTTGCAAGCTCAGGGAATCCTTCTTCCTCAGCTGTTTTAGCAAAGCCATCATACATATCTGTCCACTCATAATTTTCGCCTTCTGCCGCTGCCGCCAGGTTTTCCTTTGTATCACCAATTCCTGCTAATTCCTTGAACCACATCTTTGCATGTTCTTTCTCATTATCTGCAGTCTTTAAAAACAATGCTGACATCTGCTCGTAACCTTCCTTTTTCGCTACAGAAGCAAAATAGGTATACTTATTTCTTGCCTGTGATTCCCCTGCAAATGCCTCCTGTAAATTCTTCTCTGTCTGTGTTCCTGCATATTTGTTTTCTGCCATCTCTTTTACCTCCGTTTTCTTTACTACTTTTTCTCCCTGCATTTCGGGCAAATGCCTTTAAATGAAATATCGTAATCCACAAATTCAAATCCATGAGTGTTATGAATTCTTTCCAGCAAATCCGGTATTTGATCCATATCCACATCAAAAATTTCACCGCACTTTATACATCTTACATGGTAATGATTTTTCAATGTAAAATCAAATCGGTTTGGTCCATTCGGAACTTCAACCTTTCTTAATGCACCTTCCTCTACCAATATATCAAGATTTCTATATACAGTTCCTTTTCCAATTGATGGATATGCTTCTTTTATAAATTCATACACTTCATTTGCCGTAACGTGTCTTCTCATTTCGTATACGGTATTTCTTACGAGATCTTTTTGAATGGTATTTCTCCTACTTGTCATTCATCCTCCTTATTAGGATTAGTTCTTAATAAGTATTATATACCACTATCATCCTGTTGTCAATAAAAATAGTAATAATTCTCATTATTATAAAAGCTGCCAAACTGAGCATCTTTTACCTGAATAACTATTTTATTTTGCGTTCAAATACATATTCTGAATCTGAAGATAAATCAGACCTAAACGAATATCCGAGTCTGTCAAATTTCTGAATCTCCACCGGATTTTCAATATTATTTTCCGCTATGAATCTGACCATTTCACCACGAGCCATCTTGGCATAGGTACCTTTTGTTACCAATTTATCTCCGGATAACTCACAAAATACAATCGTAATATATCTGTCCTGTGGTGTCAGATACTTTTCTATACATTTTGAGTATTCTTTTGATGCAAGATTAATAATAATCCTACTGTCATCGATTACTGAGCGGTATAACAATTCTCCCCAGTACTCATACAGATTTTTTGCATCTCCAATTCCAACCTTTGCCTGCATTTCAAGACGATAAGGAGTCACACCATCCATTGGTTTTAAAATGCCATAAAACGCAGACAAGATTCTTAAATGATTTTGCAAATACTCAAACTGCTGGATTTCAAACACAGATGGTGCCATATATTGAAATGCAATCCCTTCATATGCTAAAACAGCCGGAGTAAGCCTGTTATAAAGATCCATATTTTCCAATCTGTTAAAGTTCTGCTCTGCAATCTTGTCATTACATTTCCAGATAGCTTTCAGTTCTTCTTTTGATTTGCTTTTCATCCAGTTTAATACTTCTGCTGTCTTATCAATATAGACAGGCAGTTCAACCGGTGCTAAGTTATCGGTATCTACAATCATCTTTTTTGCAGGTGATAAAATAATCTTCATTATGCCAATTCCTTAAGCATATTTTCAGGATCATCTGCCGCCTTGACTTTATCATTTGCCTTTATAATGATTCCCTGCTCATCAATAAGATATGTAGTTCTTACTACACCCATAGATACTTTTCCATAATTTTTCTTTTCTTTCCAGACATCATATGCTTCAATAACTTTACGCTCCGGATCTGCTAATAGCGTAAATGCCAGTCCGTATTTTTCTTCAAATCTCTTGTGAGACGCTACAGAGTCCTTGCTTACTCCGAGAATAACAGCTCCCTTCTCAGTAAACTGTGGATAACGCTCAGAAAAGCCACATGCCTGCTTCGTACATCCTGGTGTATTATCCTTTGGATAAAAATATAAGATTACTTTTTTTCCTGCATAATCGCTTAATTTATGCATTTCTCCATTCTGATCCGGCAATTCAAAGTCCGGTGCTTTTATTCCTAACTCTAACATTTACTATTCCTCCGCTTTTGTATTTTCCACCTGTTTTCTTGTTCTTTTATTACCTGAAATCATTTTATGACCAGAATAGACTGCCATAATCATGCATATCAGAGAGCCAAACGCAAAGTATTTGTGTGCTGCTTTTAACCCTTTATATCCTGTATAAAAAGTTCCAACCATTGTAACTATTGCTCCGATTGACCAATATTTATGTGCTTTCATTTTATACCTCCAAATTGATTAAGCTGTTTCCAAAATAAATATCTCTGGATCATTAACAATATTATACATTCCATCCATTATTTTCGACAAGTAGGGAAAGAAAAATAATCATTCCAAATACAAAAGGATGTATCACGATAATTCTGGCATTACCTTGACACATCCTTTCGTGTTGTATTTTTTTATTCTTCTTAATGACAGCTAAGCAAAAGGTAAATTATTTTCTGTGATATCATCACAAAATAATTGATTCATTCACTGCAAAATATAAGAACCACCTTTCTGCCTTAATCTTGGTGGTTCTTTGTGTCATATATGAAATTTCTGAGAGTCTTAATAAAGAGAAACACAAGATTAGTAGCGACGATCTACTTGCTTTCTGCGATTATCTTCTCTAAACCTGCTACTTCTTCTATCGAAGCAATATGAAGTCAAAAATCATCTATGCTGCATTTTGTTATTGTGGATAATATCGAGTAAATATCTTTACCGCTAAAATGATATAAAAACAGAAACTAAATATAATTTGATCAGCACTCTTTGGTCATGACTTTCCTGCATCAATTCTATCGCTATTCTTGGGGCTGTCGCACTAAGAAATTAGTGCGACAGCCCCTTTGTGGTAATAGGGTAATTAATAATTTATATTTCACATGCTACATCATATGCTGATTTAATAGCATGCTCAATATTACTTGGACGTTCTCCAGCACAATCACCAATATAGTGAAGTGGAAGAGGACAATCAGAAAGCTCTGGAAGGTTCTTTCTTGCACCAACAGCCATTACAACAAAGTCTGAAGCAATTTCTTCTGTTGATGTATTGTCGTCTATTGTTTTTTCAACAACTACAGAATCATCTTTGATTTCTGATAATTTTGCAGATGTTACTATTTGAACATTATAATGCTCTAATTCCCTCATTAGAGTAGGTAAAATAGTGTTACTTTCTTCTTTTGCAATCTGATCCATCATTTCAATAATTGTAACCTTACATCCGCGTGAAGCCAGATATTCAGCGGTTTCAACACCTACAAGACCACCACCGATTACAGAAACATTACCGAATACGATTTCTTTCTTGGCAAGTACATCCCATGCACTTGCTACAGTTGGAAGATCTTTGCCAGGAACAGGGATTATTGCATTGTTTGCTCCTGTTGCCACAATTACTTCATCGAATGAATTATAATCCTGTGATGTGAATTCCTGACCAAGTCTGAAAGTAACATCCAATTCAGGAAGTACATTTGTATAATAATTAATGCTTCTCATCATTTCTTCTTTTCTTGGAGGTACACTAGCAATAAGTAACTGACCACCAATCTGAAGTGATTTCTCAAATATAGTTACATGATGTCCTCTTAATGCGGAAACACGTGCAGCTTCAAGTCCAGCAATACCAGCACCAATAATTGCTATATTCTTTGTTGATGCTGCAGGAGTAATCTGACGGGATCCTTCGTAACCATTTTCAGCATTAAGTACACAACTTAAGAAAGCACGATTCTGAATATTATCTGTACATCCTTTATTACACATCATACATGTTCTGACATTACAGCAATGTCCATCTGCACATTTGTTTGCAAAGTCAGGGTCTGTGAGAAGAGAACGACCTAATCCAATAATATCAGCAGAACCATTTGTAATAACTGCTTCAGCAGCTTCTGGTGTAACGATACGGCCTACTACAGATACAGGAATAGATACAAGCTCTTTGATTTTTTTAGAATAAGAAACCATAAATCCGTATGGCTGTGTTCCCATGGCAGGGATTGTATCACCCATATTCCCAGTATGGTTAGCCTGTGCAACATGTAATGTGTCAACACCGCAAGCTTCTAATTCTTTAGCAAAAATGCAAGCTTCATCAAGTGGAAGACCACCTTTTCCTCTAAAACTATTTTCTCCAAGAGGAGTAACTATAGGAAGCTTGTAGTCGATAACCATGTCAGGTACGATTGTTTTTAATCTTTTTACGAGTGTTAATGCAAAACGTGTACGATTAGCCAGGTCACCGCCATATTCATCAGTTCTATGATTTAAAATAGGAGAGCAAAGAGAACCAACAAGACGGTCTCCATGTACTTCAATACAATCAACACCAGCTTCGTGTGCTAAGATAGCACAGTTTTCCATATGCTTTATTATTTCATCAAGCTCTTCTGCAGTTACTTCATTTACAAAGTGCTGCATATCATGGTGAAGTTTAGCTCTTGCTTCCTGCATTTTGCCCTGATGGAACAAGTCGTTTAAAGCTTTAACATTGTAGTCAGGATGGAATAACTGAATTCCAAGTTTTGCGCCATTTTCATGACATGCGTCAGCAAGTTTTTTGAAGCTTTGAACCTGCTCAGGTGAATAAAGCTTTGGTGTAGGAGAGAATGTTGGAAGTGGTGCAACATCTCCAATTACTATATATCCGACACCGCCTTTTGCGAGACGCTCGTAAAAACGAAAACTTTGTTCTCCAATTGAACCATCTTTTTCCTCATATCCTGTTGTAAGTGGTGGGAACATAATACGGTTTTTAAACTCAATATTTCCAACTTTTATAGGCTCTAATAATTTCATTGTTCATACTTCCTTTCAAATTGAGTATACTATTTAAGTGGTGTTAAAAACTCTAACATTAATTTGTCTAATTCTGCTCTTGCAAAAGCACTGGCAAAATTGTGGTTAGCGCCTTCAATTGTTTTATAATTGCACTTTCCATTGTAAAGTGACTCATATCTATGGCATGTTGCATCATCTACCAAATCATCTGCAGTTCCTCTTATAAGGAGGACTGGTCCGTTGTATCCTTCTGCTGACGAGAATGGCTCATAATTAAATAAATCATGATTAAAAGATGTTGGGAAAGTGAGTCCTTCAATATCGGCCTTGGTGATCCCCTTAGCTTCCATGGCTTCAGCACGATCCTTACATCCAAACCACATTCCAGCACCTGGACACATAAGCATGAGAGCATAAGGATTAACAATAGGAGCGGCAGTAGCAGCTGCGTATCCTCCCATACTCTGACCAGATAAGATAATCTTATCTGGATTGGCAAAATCTTGTGTTTTAGTCCAGTTTATAATATCCTCGATATCGTGTAGGATACCTGTAAAGGTCATGTCCTCGAATTCACCATCACTTTCACCATTTCCGTATAAATCAAAACGGACACTGGCAAATCCATGTTCAGATAAGAATCTGGCTGTGTGAGTATAAATACTTTTGTAACCGCTTTTATTCCCTGTAAAGCCATGTACATTTACAATAGCAGGAAATCTTGTGCCATCTTCTGGAATGTTAACTATTCCGCGTAAGATGTGTCCATCACGGTTTTTGATTTCTACTTGTTTTGTCAATTTAAAATACCTCGATTTCTAATTTTATTCTGCAGTAGTAGCATTTCGCTTGTCAGCTAAATCCTGTAACATTTCAGCTGTTTTCTCTTTTGTAAGAGGGTAGATAAATTTTAATACCAGAACAGCTAATAAATATCCTACAACATATAAACCTGTATATGTTTTCCAAAGATGTCCTGAGAATGCTTCATTCTGGACAGCTTCATTAACCTGGAATCCAGCAATTGCAAGTGCAAAACTACTCATACTTCCTGATACAGCATTAGCAAGTTTACGGAAGAATGTATATGCTGAATATACAATTCCTTCATTACGTTTTCCTGTCTGAAGTTCCTGATAATCAATTGCATCATTTACAAGTGCCCAAACTAATACTTGGAAACCACTTACTCCAAGATAGCAGATTCCGTTGATGATAATAAAGAGCATAGGATTTTCAAGTGGGAAGAAGAATAAAATAGCATAAACAACAACTGAGAAAGTTGCACTGTACATAATCCATTCTTTTTTTCCAAATTTCTTAGCAACAAATTTTGTGCCTACGAATGCAATAAGTGACCAGAGTACACTTAACATACCTGAAACTGCCATGATGGAAACATTTCCAAAATAATCGCGGAATAAATAAGTATTTAATCCGTTAACCATACCTGCTCCAACAATACCGATAAAGCTTGATAACATAACTCCGAGTAATGCTTTGTTTTTAGTAATATCTTTAATTACCTGGAAGTAGTTAAGCTTTTCTTTTTTCTCATCAACTGGCTCTGTAATAATACGCTCTTTACACCAATGAGATGTAAACATAAGACAGATTAATCCAATAACTGCACAGATTGCTGACATAATAAGGAAATGGCTAGGTACTGGCTGGTTATCTTTATATAAGAATAATGGTCCAGCAATAACGATAACTGTCATAAAAATTGTACCGCCAAGACTTCTGAAACGAGAAAGGTCAGTACGTTGGTTAACATCATCAGTCATTACACTTGAAAGACTACCAAATGGAACGCTGACACATGTGTACATAATTTCGTAAACAATATATGTAATGAACATATAAGCAATACGTGCACCATAAGCGAAATTGCTTACGTTAACAAATCCTAATATACAGAGTACTGCAGTTGGAAAAGCAAAGAATTTAATCCAAGGAATAAATTTTCCTTTTCCTTTGTTTTTGTGGCTATCAACAAGTGCACCAATTAAAGGGTCATTTATAGCATCCCAAAACTTTGTAATAAGCATAAGGATTCCTACGTGTACTGGATTAACTTTTAATACCAGTGTATAAAAAATAGCAAGATACATTGCACGGAACTGCTCAGTACAGCAACATCCCAAATCGCCAAGAGTGTAACCAATTTTGTCCTTCATGGAAAAAGGTCTTGTTTCTTTCATAATAATTTACCTCCCAAATTTATATTGTTTTAGTAGCTACACTCTTATTATATTGGGGTTATGCTGATATCCATATACAAATATTGCTTGCAAACTACGAAAAATTGATATATTGTATATTTTGACGAAATGAACAAAAAATATAATAGGAAAGTGTACAAAATAGACATATGAAAAATCAAGGCTACAAAATGGAATATTTGAAAATATTGGATAGTGCCCAGCGAAGCTTTGGGCAAAAGAAGATCTATACAATTGTATTTATAGCTGGTGGGATAGGGTATATGCACCAGGAGGACGATAATATTGTATGTACTATGGAGGATTTGATATTTATTAAGCCAGGTAATAAAGTAAAGCTTGAATATCGTAAAAATAAGTATCCTCTTGAAGTTTATGTTCTTTATATAGGTGGAGAACTTTTAAGGGAATTGTCAGATGAAGAAACAAGACTTGATGAAGCGTTTGATTTTGTTCCGTATCAAGTTAAGATTGTTCATTCTGAGACTGAATCGGCTATGCTTATAAAGAATATATCAAAAAAGCTCTATTCGATGAATAATGAGCCGCCTAAATTTGCCCACTCATTATACGAGAAAAGCCTATTAACTATGATTCTTGTACTTGCACTTCGCTCATCTGTTCAGGAGGATGTACAGATTAAGACGAATAAGAAAAAACACGTTGTAATGGATGATATTTTTATTTATATCAGAGAACATTTGACAGAAGATATCTCGTTGGAGCGCTTGGAAAATGAATTTTATATAAGCCGTTATCATATAGTAAGAGAGTTTAAAAAATTGACAGGTGAGACACCTCATTCATACATTGTAAAGAGCAAACTTGATTTATGCCGCCATTATATAGAGCAGGGGAAAAGTATTCATGAGGTATATGAGCTTGGTGGATTTGGAGGGTATAATCATTTTTTTAGAGCATTTAAGAAAGAATATGGTGTTACTCCAATGCAATATTACAAAGATTTAAAGATTGACAGAAATGAAAAGTAATGATTGTGTTTGTAGAATAAATCAAATAAGGGGCTGTCGCTTTAACGATTGAAAATCGTTAAAGCGACAGCCCCGTGGTATATTCAATCATTCTTTTATTAATCCCTGTACATGTACGTATACATATTACTTCATATATACAAAGCACTGAGATTCTGACCTTTCAGAGTTTATCCAAGTAAGTCACTGTTACCGCTCTTATTGACCGTTTCACAAGATGATATGCACCTTCGCATGATAATTTTAAAAATCAACTTATAAAACTTGGGCTTCTAACCCAATCAATAATGTGTGCCCTTGTCACACTCGGCAACCGACCCGTCCGTCCGCAAGGCTTAACATGTAATATAACCATGTGGTCTGCATGTTGGATAACTCTTATCCAAATCTTTTTTTACTATAATATATCATTTTTTAATGTCAACAGAAAAATAAAATTTTACTCAGATTTTACTTTATTTTTGCATTATTATACATTATCTCAAAAGATATTCTATAATTGCAGCTGTAACTTTATCATTAAGTTTCATAGACATAATGTTTGATATAATAACATTTTTGTCCTCACCGGATGTAAATAATCTGTAAATACTTCTCTTGTCATTATTATCCATCTGTGCCTGCAGAAGAAAATCATATATTTTATCATTAACATTTTCACCGTTGTATACAAGATTGTTTTCTTCATTATCAGCAAATATTTCAAGCTCTGACGCACCATCACAGTTACATGTAACTGTCCATGTATTTGTTTTTATATCGTATTTGGCATTATCTGCATTTTCAAATCTTATACCACGTGCAAATCCTCTTAATATAAAACGGTACTTTCTGTTTCGTGGAATTACCGATAAGTCACCGCTTACATCTATGCTTATTTTTGCCTTATCTTCATTCCAGTCGAGCACAAACTCTGTCAAAGCATATTCGCCTTTTTCGTAGTCAAATCCATCTCCAGAATCTTCGTACATAACAAATGTATTTGATGCACCTGGACATATAACCACATCAACTTTTTTCGGATTAATAATATCATTACTGCCACATTCCGAAGCAAGCGGTATTATTGCACCTGCACGTCCAAGCACAGGAATACTTTGAAGATTTCTACATAAAATCTGACTTTTTCCATTTTTACCGCCATTGTATACATCACCGGTAAATATATCTGTCCATATTCCGGCTGGTATAAAACATTCCTCACCGCTTTTTTGTGAATCTTCATCAATCTTTGTTGTAACAGGACACACAAGCATTTCACTACCAAGAAAATATTGATTTTTATAACTATATGCTTTCTCCTCAAATGGATAATAATAATACATTGGTATTATTACAGGAATATGCTCGCAATGACATCTGTAATTAAGTGTGTACATATATGGAATAAGTGCATGCCTGAATCTTAAAATCTTTTCCATATCACTGCAGTATGGCTCAGGATAATTCCATGGTTCTTTTCCACAGAACGGATTAGAGCTGCTGTGAAGCCTGTTTATCGGTGAAAACACACCAAACTGATACCATCTTAATGCAAGCTCGTTGTCTTTATATCCGTTCATATGACCGCCTATATCATGACTCCACCACGTATATCCCACATTTGATGCCGTTGCTGTAAAATAAGGCTGAAATTCAAGCGATTTCCATGTAACTATCGTATCTCCAGAAAATCCTATCGGATACCTATGGCTTCCAAGTCCGCCATACCTCGAAAGAATAAGTCCTCTTCTGCCTCTTTTTTCCATATCTTTAAAATGAAAATAATTAAGCATCCATAATGGGTCAATTCCGCTTGCTCCTCCGTTGTTGCCCTGTTGCCAGTCTATCCACCAGAAATCAACTCCAGCATTTTCATGTGGATGATGTACAAACTTAAAATACGCCTCAACAAACTCTTTGTTAGTCATATCAAACTCTATAGTTTTTTTACTGTCAGGATTAATTCCTAGATACTCTGCCATATCTTTATACATTTTTTCAAAATTCCGGATACCTGATGCCGGATGGACATTAAGTGTTACATGATAATTATGTTCATGCAGCCATGACAAAAATCTTTCCGGATTCGGAAATAAATCATTATTCCATGTATATCCTGTCCATCCGCCGCCAGATTCCATCGGCACATCGACTATATGCCAGTCCATATCCATAACAGCAACGGAAAATGGTATATTTCTTTTTTCAAATTCCGTCAGCAGCTCAATGTAACTTTCTTCACTGTATTTCCAATACCTGCTCCACCAGTTTCCAAGAGCGTATCTTGGAAGAAGCGGAACAGCCCCCGATAATTTATAAAAATCACGCAGACACGCAAAATAATCACGCCCATATGCAAGATAATAAACATCAATCTCTTCATGTTTCCTTTTTGATGGCATATTTTCTTCATCAAACACAAACGATTTGCTGTCATCAAAAAACGTCCTTCCACTCTTATCCATAAGCCCGTATTCAAGTTCAACTTCCCCGTCAGCCCTGTCAAGAGTTCTCATTGTGCCTTTGAGATTATGCTCCCGAGGCGGAAAACTATACGTCTTTGCACCAAAATACCACCTTCCACCGTAATTGGTAAAATCATATTTTACATCTATAAAAAGTCCTTCTTCACTAAATTTCTTTTTATCGTATATCATATGAAATGCTTCTGTCTCTATCTCAAGGCGGTCGTCACTTTGTGTCACTGAATATTCCGGTACCGGAAATTCCCTGTTAAGCACAGTCTGCGTCTGTAAATCTTCAAACACACCAGTCTCTGAATATTCCATTCTCATCATAAACGGCGTAAGCACCGAAAAACGATATTTTTCCCCCTGAACAATACATGCTTTGTTACAACAACTTTTAGCCATTTTTTTCCTCCGTTATTAAAATAATCTTTACTTGAAGATTAACACCGTCAGTTATCTTTGTCTACGTAAATAAAAATCAAAAATGCAAATAATACAGAAAAAAAGCTCCAAAACCCTATCAATTTTAAAATCATTTCAGGGTTCTGGAACTCTCTTCTATAAATTATTTGTATTCTACATAGTCAACAGTAACATAACAATTGCTTATTTTATGGCCGACTGCGGCGATTCCCCCTGAATACTTTGCTCCTTTTACATAACCTTCAAAAGAACAGTTTTTCAAGGAATTTTTCCGCCAAGGGGCAACTGCGCCCATTCGGTGACAGGTGCCACCTGTCACAGTGGAAGGAGAAAGTGAACTACCCAACTGAAAAGATATATCAGCAGAAAAGAAAAACAGTAATGTTCCATTAAGCCGCAGCAAACAGCTTGTTATCAAAAGGCAACGGCGAAATCACATTCACCGCCGCTGCCTTTTTTCTTTCTGCTGTGAAAGAGTTAAATCAAATTATTTTTTTACCGCTTGTGCTGTTTTTTTGACCGTTTGTTCCGTTTGAAGGCTCCTTTGGTTATTTGCTCATTTACTCTTTGTTAAGTTTGTAGCTACCGCCATCGGTTCCTGTACCGCCGATAAGTGTTAAGGCGGTTCCGTTTACCGAAAAGGTATAATCGCAATCGCGAACAATATCCTCTGTAAAATCGAGGATGAGCTTTTTACCCTTGACGGTGTAGGCATAAGAATATGTCACATCATCGGCAAGTAATTTGCCTGTACCGTCCTTTTCAAAAACATATTGCGTATGCTCATCATATCTCCATGTGCCGACCAATTCATTTGATTTTTTACCGAATTGGGCAATAATTAAAATTACAGCTGCCGCAACAGTGATTATTATCGCCGCCGAAAGCATTGCTTTCTTCATGGTATTACGCTTTTTTTTACGCCGCTTATTCAGCGCAGCAAGCTTGCTGCCGTAAGCTTTATATAAATATTCTTTTGCCATAAAAACCCTCTCCATATAAAATTGCAGCGGCAGCGTATAGTTACGTTGCCGCCGCAATTCTTTTTATTTTGCTCGCTTTTTCTTTGATACTACGGTAGTGAAACCGAGAACAGCAAGTGAGAGCACCGCCGCAAAGCTCCAGACGGCAACCATGTTGTCATCTCCTGTTTTGGGAGATTCGTTCGGAATCTCGGACGCTTTCACCGTGAACTTTGCAGTTGCCGTTCCGCTTTCCGAAACGATTCCGAGCATATGCTCACCGACGGAAAGTGTAGAAACAAAATTGTTATTCAAGGTAACTATAATGCTGCCTTCTGCCTTTGTATAATCCTTTTCATCAAGAGTTTTGCCGTCAAGCTCTACACGAATGAAATCGGCAAATGCCGCATTGGAACGGAATGTCAAGGATTTCTTCTCTCCGTTGTTTACGGTAGCATTATTGCCTTCTATAATCTCAGGAGGAAATTTTTGAATAACGGTTTCGCTAAGAGAAATCTCTTTTGTGCCGGCTACATCCGCAAAATATTTACCGCAGTTTTCGCAATAATAATACTTTATATTGCCTTGCTCCGTTACGGTAGCATCCTTTGCCTCTACTAACGTAAGTTTATGCTCAAGCATGGCAATTTCCGAACCGGTTGCAATTTTCTTATTACAATCGGTACACCATGTGTCACCGGTGTAGCCCTTTTCCTGATCGGTAGCGGGCTTTGCATCCCGAATTTCGGTATGCTTGTGATTGGCTACGTCTACATCACCGTACTGCGCCTTGCAAACCTCACAAACTGCCTTACTTACACAAGTAGCCTCACCACCGCTGTGTGCCGCTTTGTCTATAACATTTCCGCAGCCGACAGTCTGACACTCCTTCCAATGATCGTGTTCATTGGTAGTCCAGACAGATGCGGGATTATGAGCATTCTTCGCAATGGACTGTCCGTCTGCGATTTTCTCATTACAATCGCTGCAATAAGTATCGCCGGTATAGCCCTCCTCAAAGCAGGTGGCTTCCTTTTGGTTCTTTAGATATGTTGTGCCCTTATGATTGTTTGCGTCAAGCGGTCCGTAAGAATGTCCGCATTCAGAGCATTCGGCCGGGGATTTGCAGGTTGCCTCACCGCCGTTGTGCGCCGTAATATCAAACTTTGTGCCGAAATAACAGGTATGCCAATGATTTGTGCCGTCGGATTCCCACTTGCCGTCAACATCGGTATGATTGCCGGTTGAGGAAATTTCACTGCCTGATTCGATTTTAGTGTTACAGTCGGTGCACCATTTGTCGCCGGTATAGCCGGCTTCACAGCAGGTGGGATCGGTTGCGCCGCGAATTTCGGTGTTCTTGTGGTTGGTTGCGTCTACATCACCGTACTCAATCTTGCATACCTCGCAGATAGCCTTGTTCACACAGGTGGCTTCTCCACCGGAATGATGTGCTTTATCAATGATATTGCCGCAGCCGACTGTCTGACACTCTTTCCAGTGATCGGTTTCATCCGTTGTCCAAACCGACGCAGGGTTATGAGCGTTTTTCGCAATAGATGTTCCTCTTTCTATCTCATGATTGCAGGTAGAGCAATAAGTATCGCCGGTATAGCCTTCTGCGTAGCAGGTGGCTTCCTTTTGTCCCACTAAATATGTATTGCCGATATGATTTGAAAAATCCTTCTCACCGTATTCAAATGTCTCGGAGGATTTTTCATCACAAACAAGGCAGCTTTTGTAATATACTGCGGGGCTTTGGCAGGTCGCAGCCGATTTAAGATACATTTTGCTAACCGTTTCGGTAAACTTATGGTTGCCAAGCTCACCGTATTCCTGCCCGCATCCATCACAAACCGCTTTTTTTTGGCAAGTCGCATTGCCGCCGGAATGTGTGTGCGCCTTGACTGTCAGCGCGGCAGAAACGGCGCTTGCTAAGTAGTTGTCGGTTTCCTTGTAGCGCACATAGTAGGTACCGGGGGCGACCCTGGTGCTACCATTGTCGCAAGTGATCCAGCCGGTGGTGGCATTGGCAGAAATGTTATACTCCATGTCCTCGGCGGTGTTCTTAATCTCGCCGGTTCCGCTGTTCTTAATATCCCCTTTGGTTGTCAGACCGGTAGGAGCCGTCTGCGTAGCCTTATCAATGATATAGGTCACACTGACAGTGACATTGCCAAGGGTAATGCCGGCCGTGTATGTGCCCGCATTCACAGGGGCAGCCGACAGTGCATTGCCGTCCTTGACCGCATACGCGACGGATGGGGCTTTGCCGAACCAGCCTACACTTTCTACTTTCGCATTTTCATCTTTTCCATCGTTAAATTTTGTTTTTTCGGGTTTCTGAATGGTCACGCTGCCGCCGCTGAAATCGTTACCGTTATTATTCGAACAATTTTTGCAGGTTGCGGTAATGGTATCACCGCTTGCGGTGTAAGTCCAGTTATGCACATGGGTAACCATTTTCAGTTCACTGCCGTTCAACTTGGCCACATATCCGTCGGTATCGGAGATGAAGTAGTCGGATGGGGTTTTGTCACTCATATTGGCATTCCAGCCGGAGGTGAACGGGTAATCGCCATAGTCTCCGCTCACAGTCACGCCGAGCTGCGCACCCTCGGACAATTTGTCGGTGCCAATGGTGATGGTCTTGCCGGTGGGAAGATAGACATTGTTCTTCGTGTCGCCGGTGAACTTGCCGTCTGCGCCCTTTGTGCCGCCCTTGGTATTGTCGGTGACGGTCACCTCGCCGCTGACGGTGAAGATACCGCTACCCACACACACGCCGCCGCCGAAGGTTGATATGTAATCAGATTTGTATGCATTGTTGCCGGTGATGCTGCCGCCGGACATCTTGAATTCATTGACCGTATACACGCCGCCGCCATAGGCGGCATTGTTGCCGGTGATGCTGCCGTCGGTCATAGTGAAGGTACCGTTGCCCACACACACGCCGCCGCCGAAGGTTGATATGTAATCAGATTTGTATGCATTGTTGCCGGTGATGCTGCCACCCTTCATGGTGAAAGTGGCGCTGGCGTAGCTTATATGCACGCCGCCACCGTAGGAGTCGGCTTTGTTGTTGGTGATGCAGGAACTGCCAGACATCTCGAAGCTACCGTTTTTGCTAACACACACGCCGCCGCCGTTGGTGGCGGTGTTGGCATCATTCGCATCCGTGCCGCCGATGGTGCCGCCGGTCATCTTGAAGGTGCTGCTGCTGCCGATTACATACACGCCGCCGCCGTTTTCGGTGGCATTATTGCCGGTGATGGAGGGGATGTTTTGGCCGTCGGCGGACGCGGACATGGTGAATTTGCCGCAGTCCACACACACGCCGCCGCCGTTTTCGGTGGCATTATTGCCGGTGATGGAGGGGATGTTTTGGCCGTCGGCGGACGCGGACATGGTGAAGCTACCTTTGCCGGTCACATACACGCCGCCGCCTCTGTTGGTTTCGTTGCCGGTGATGCTGCCGCCGGTCATCTCGAAGTTGGCCTTCGCATATACGCCGCCGCCGCCATAGGTGGCCGTGTTGGTCTCACCCGTTTTCGTGCCGCCGATGGTGCCGCCGGACATGGTGAATCCGCCGCCGTCCACATACACGCCGCCGCCATAGCTGTTGGCGGTGTTGCCGGTAATGCTGCCGCTCTTATACACGCCGCCGCCATCGCCGGTGGCACGATTGCCGGTGATGCTGCCGCCGTACATATTGAAGGTGCCGCTGCCGCTGTACACATACACGCCGCCGCCTCTGCCTTTGGCGTCTTGGGCTTTGTTGCCGGTAATAGAGCCGCCGTACATATTGAAGGTGCCGGAACTCACATACACGCCTCTGCCGGTCTTGCTGCTTGCATGGGTGATCGTGCCGACGCCCTTGCAGTCGGTGAGGGTGAAGCTGCCGCCGGTCATATAGATGGCATCCATTCCGTCTGCGGCCGTGATTTTGTGCCCGTTGAGACAGAGGGTGACATTGTTCTCAATCTTAATGGTATACTCCGGGCTAATGTCACTGCCAAGGTAGTAAGTGCCAGTAGGAAGTATGTAGAATGTATCGTTACTGCCTTTTGTCGGTGCCCAGGATTCACCGCCTATTTTCAGCGTGTTGCCCTCCTGCTTAATCTCCTTTTCAAATGTGGTCTTGTAGGTTTCGTTTTCGTGACCGCTGCCGTTACAGGTGCTGCCCCCGCAAAGGTAGTGGGTGTGCCCGTTTGTTGTTTCCGCCCACACCGTGGCCGGAACTAAACCAAACACCATGCACAAGCATAGAAATACACTTAATAATCTTTTCTTCATAGCGGTATTCTCCTTTTTGCATTGAACTTGCATTATTCTTTCTTCTACGATATATTATATTGTAAATCGTACCTTAGGGGACGAGTCAATAACTTTTACAGAAATTTGGTGAAATAATGATGAAAAAACACGATAACAGCCTATTTCAAATCGGAGAAGTTACAAAAATACTCGGAGTCACCCGCAAGGCACTACTTGTATACGAAAATATGGGACTTCTGACACCGGCGGTAAAGGACGAAACCAACGGCTTTCGCTATTATTCGGCAGACAACATGACGCAGATCCGCTCTATCCGTTCGCTACAGGCTCTCGGTCTTTCCTTAAAGGAGGTAGCGGAATATTACTACGACACCGAAAATATGGATAAGCTTTTAGATAAGCTTTATGAGCTGCGGAAAATGCTGGACAGAAATATTCAGATGCTTCAGGTGCGTTCGGCAAAGCAAGGCGATTTCACAGTGCATAAAACCGTTCTGCCGCGTCAGGTGTGCTTTTGTCGGGAATATCGGTGTAAAGATGTTGCCGAGGCAGCTATTAAACTGCGGGACACCTACATTGCCGCCGCCAGAACCGGAAAAATGTCCATGGCGGCACGTATGTTCACCGTGCGCATGACGGATGACCTGGATATTCTTGATTTGATGTGCTGTATTCCGGTGGACGAGAGCTTTGACGGGGTCGAGCGCATGGAGTTTGCGGAAACCCCCGGCTTGTGTATTTATTACCGCGGGCCGTATGAGGGAACCGGCGAGGCTATGAAAGCGCTGATGAAGCACATAAGTGAAAACAGTATCGAAGCCGCCGGGAGACTGCGCTCCGTTTATTTAGAGGGACCACCCAACCGAGGCGATAACAGTGCCGATTATATTACTCAAATCGCTGTGCCGATTAAGAAATTCGAGAAGGTGTAATTGCCGGCTGACAATGCCGTAATAACAGTCAAATATGAAATCACAACAAGCAATCCCGATAAGTAGAAGCCTTGTCATCTAAACAAGGTTCTCGGCAGAAATAAACTATCCTTTTTAAGCACAGCGGATATTCATTCGCTGTGCTTTTTTGGCCTAATCCCGCCATGTGTAAGCATTCGGCGCCTGAAACAGACAAAATTTGCTCCATTCTACCTAACCCGACAAATTTTTTACCGAATGCAATGTATACTGTGTATATCAAACTTATGCGCTCTTCACAGTTGCTCTTGCATCGGATAGAATAAAATCAAAGAATCCCCCATACAGCGAGGTAGTTATGAAAACAAGGAGATGTCCCTAACAACCGTGTACACTTTCAAAACATAAGGCACACAGCCGTCATAACAAGACGGTTTTTCTGTCTGCGTCCGCAAGCGGTCGTACTATGCCACAAAGCATAGTGCGGCCGTTTTTTGTTTCTCGCGAACAAATAAATCCATACAGGAGGTGACCCCGATGTATCTTCCGGAAAAAGAATTCGAAGAAATGCAAAATAACGCTCTGCCATAGGTACGGCGCCCTGCCGTTTCTTAACGACAAGGTGAAACGATGGGAAAATACATAGGAAAGACACAGGTGTTAAAATAGCAAAGGCTGTTTGCAAAAAGCACCTTGCTGCGCAACAAAAACACCTCTCTTTTTTGACCCTCGCGGTCGACAAAATTCCAAAACAAACCGTAAAAACGCCAACAAACACTCCTTATAGTCAGCCGGTCCAATAGGAAAACCTGCAACAATGCCTCCTGCGTTGCCATCCGTTGATATGAATACCGAATTCTTAATCTGCAGATTCTTTATCGTTCCATAATTATATAACGCAAAACCCTGCGGTCCGCTTCCGTTCGCATACAGTCCGCTGATAGAATGATTGTTACCATCAAATACAAGCTTTTGGTTATTGTATGGATATCCAGATGTTCTGAACACCTCGTCCCACATCCTAATGTCATCCGTCTTCGCAACAGGAGTACCATCCTCCTGAATCAATGTTCCTTCATTTACTACGATATCTGCTGTAAGCCTTGCACCCTTTGTATAAACTGTCTGTGCATTATCTGCGTAGGCATATAGTTGTCCGGCATTACTGATCTCGTAGACTCCATCTGTTTCATTGTAATGTGGTTTTTCATAATAATCACATCCGGCATTGGTACAGAAGCCATTCTTGATATTGTGATGTGCCTCGCTTGCATCATTGGTATATCCGGTACACCCCTTATAAACCTTATACTTGTCAGATGCACAGGGATTTGGGAGCGAATTTTCCGAAGATAAATTCTGTCCCCATGTAGCAGATGACTGATTTAACAAATACGCAGCCTCACCATTATAAAAGGATTCCTTGGGTAAAAAGGTTTCTCCATCAAATGAGTGATCCCCAAAAAAATGTTGTACTAGTATCAGAGCACCCATAGCAAGAACTCCAAGACATCGTATCATTCGAATAGTTTCAAAAGGTAGAAGAATTTGCATACGTTGATTATAATCATGTTCGTCCACACAGTTATAATGGTTATCGAACCCCATATGAAGCAAGGACGGCAGCATAAATTGATAAGCGCTATTTTTTAGTCACAAGTGTTACAAAAAAGCTTGACCACAACATAATATGCCAGTGGTTTTTTCGGTGTTTTAACTTCTTTCATGGTCTTTCCTCCTGTTGTTCTGCGTTATGCTTTCTCCGTGCATTTTCGTATTATTTATTCT
>OOCU01000312.1_pt1 | contig 49460 bp, 41 predicted proteins | sample 1671781 | NCBI WGS metagenome assembly OOCU01 (sample SAMN06348192, study PRJEB24527) | human gut metagenome | reverse complement strand
GTTGAAGGGGGAAAACTTGTCCTTCTTATTAACTCTGACAAAAAGAGCAAAAAACGAGCGCACCAAACGAATCTTTTTCAAAAATACTTTGCCAGCTGCTTCAGACCACGCCGGATGCTGTCACGGACACGGCTTGGGTCTACATCCTCCGCTACTGCTATCTCGCTCACACGCATACCCAGGTAATACCGAGCATAGATCCGCTTGGCCTGCTTCTCCGGCAGAGCCATCACTGCGGCGTAGAGCTGCTCCCGCAGCTGCTTTTCCTCCAGGAGCATTTCCGGCGTCTGGGGCTTCATCAGGATCGCATTTTCAATGCCGTTATCACAGTCTAGAGAGTAATGCGCTTTATAGCGATACATCCTCCGGTCATAAGCAGCTTCTGCACGCTCAGCGGCACGGATCGTCTCCAGCACATCTTCTGTTACTTCTACAAAATGATCGTTTTTATAAACATCGGGATATAAGTCCCTAAGATTGACTTTCTTCATTATGTACCTCCATTTCGATTCACGGGCGGTTGACGAGTGAATCGAAAGGAGGCGGGGATCGGCAGCGACATACTTCGGACGCCTTCCCGAAAAATCGAAAGCAAAAAACGCCAACTCCCCGTAATGGGAAATTGGCGCGACAAAAATACCTACTATTCTGCTGATTTAGATGGAACGATAATACTGATAGATAGTCATACTCCCCCGGAGGAGGGGCAAGACTTTTTTTAGCTGGTGTAACTCATGGCTATTGTGAATGACGAAAATTGACATGGCGGCATCCTCCTATGTGCCGCCGTACCAGATTGCAGGGTGTAGGGTCGTCGTTCATTTTAGATAGACGAAAGGAAACGGCGGCTCTGATTTTTTCAAAGCCACCGTTGCAAAGTGCATAACAATATAGTCGCTGTACGATGGCTTTTTTTCTTTTGCCATCGTGCGGCAACTTTTTCACTTTTCTTTTATTTTAACAGGCAATCCTCACAGAAATGTCACGGGCATACGCCATTTCGACAAAATAACAAGCTGAAATCTCACCAATCTGTGAGATTTCAATTTTTTTGAGGAAAGCCGAGAGGAAATGCCTCCTCCCGGCTTTCAATAGGTTTATGATTATTTATTGTAGCAATCTCTGCCGTTACTCCGAAGTCCTCAGCCGTTCCACCACAGTTCCCTTGTTAAAGAAGTGGAGAACAATCAGCGGAATGACCGCAGCCAGCAGCAGATAAAGCACACCAATGACCAGAACAGGAACCAATGTAATGTTCAGGGTAAAGAACCACATGGAGGGGCCATTTAATGCGCTCTTTAGCACCGTGACTGCCAGGACCGCTGCGGCTGCTCCGCCAATAATGTCTGCGCCGGCGGCATAATAGATGCCCTCATAGACCATCAGGCGGCGAAGCTGCTTGCCGGTCATACCGATGCTTTGCATGGTAGCGAACTCATGGCGGCGGGTGATGATGTTGGTAATAATCATGTTGGTAAAGTTGATCAGTCCCGCAAAGGCCATGATGCAGCCAATCAAACCGCCGATAACCAGAATCATGCTGCGGACCGAATCAAGTTGCTCTTTCAACAGCTTGGTGGAAGTATAGGCAACCGAAGTATTTTCGCTCACATAGCTGCTCAAGAATTCTTCCATCTGCGGCTGCAAGGCTTCCTCCACATTGAATCCATAAGTCAGAAGCGTGGGAGCGTCATAGATTTCCTTGAATACAGTGTCCGGCAGATATACAAAAGGAGCATCACCGGCGATGTGTGCCTGAGCGGTAGTGCCTGTGGGCGTTTCTGTTTCTGTTCCCACGAGAATCGCTTTTGCAAGGATGGTGCTGGTTTTGACCAGTTCCCCATCCTTGTAGAAGGAAATGCTCTCCCCGACCTGTAACTGATCGGTCAGCGGAGTGTTATTTGGTTCCTCTGTCAATTTGTCGATGGGGCAACCAATAATGACATATTCTCCGGTAGCCATTTTCTGCGTTAAGGTTTCGGCATCTTTTTCGCCTTCAAAAATACGCATATCCGCCCAGAAATTCTCGGAGGCTCCCATCACATTACCAAAATAGCGCCTTTCGGTATCAGAACTTGTGTACAGGCTATATCCCTGATAGCTTTGATTTACAACGCCTTCTTCCTCATGGAATAGCTCTATACCGCTTAAATCTTCAAACCCATAGTCAACCAGCACATTTCTATCGTCTTTTGTATTTCGGTAAAGATAGCGTTCATCCTCAACTCCGGGCTGTCCGGCAATCAGATCCACTGCCTGTTGTGAGAGCGTATCTTCATGGTGCTGAACGCCCTCCATTACATTAAATGCGGCGGAGTTATAGACATTAAAATCTGTTCTGGTAACACGGTTTACCCACTTTTCTTCATCAAGGCTTTGCGTCACAATGATGATAGAGTTAAACAGGACGATGCACAGAAGCAGGGAAATAATGATAAACGCTGAACGCCGACGATTGCGCCCCAGGTTGGAAAAGGCCATGCGGGACAGCTTTACTCTATTGGTACGCTTGGCACTGCTCTTTTTATAGGCGTTCTGCTCGGTGTAGCGGATCGCCTCCAGAGGAGAAATCTTTGCCGCCTTTTTTGCAGGCTTCCGGGTGCTGATAAGCACGGTCAAAATTGTAAAGAGAGCGGCAATAACAAAGATCAGGGGCGAGGTCGATACGGATGTACCCACCATAGAGTATTCAAGGTTAATGATCTCTGTCACGATGGGAAGCAGCACCCAACCGGCAAAGAAACCGGCAATCAGACCAATAGGCAGTCCGATCAGCGTGAGCCAGACCGCCTGACGGTTCACAATGCTCTTGATCTGCCGTGTGGAAGTTCCAATCGTCCGCAGCAGACCGTATTGACGAACATCCTGCATCACGGAAATATCAAAGATATTGTAGATCAGCAGGTATCCGCACACGACAAACATCAGGATAAATACAACAGCAGGCACGATGGACTCTGATGAAGTCAATCCCTGGGACATTTGATTTTCGGAGGCGAGAATGAAATTGTCTGCGCCCATATCCTCTGGATTGCCGCCAATGGAGTAAACGAACTCATTCAACTGCTGCTGAACATTTGCTTTATTCTTCAGCACGACATCGGAAAAAGTAACGCCGGACATTACATGGTCTACCGCATAAGTGTTCTGAACCACATCGGGATTTTCTTTTATAAACTGCTCTGAAACAGTCGCAACGCTCACAGAGTCATTGCTTGCTTCCCACCAGCCGGAAAGCACCATATCGTAATGATAAGTTTTCCCCCGCAGTTCAAATTCTAACGGAACCTCTGCGCCGATCTCAGGTTCTACACCCAGCGCCTTCAGCGCCAAATCCGTAGTGGCGATCTCATTCGCTTTCTCCGGTGCAGCTCCGTGGGTAGGCACACAGAAGGTCAGTTCCTGCTGCACACTATCTTCATAATTGATTTCAATGGAATGGCTGGAAGTGTTGCTTGCATAGCCAATGATACGCCGGTGTCCTGCCTGGTCCACAAAATCGCTGTTTACAAGCTGCTCGTACTGTTTCTCCGTCATATACCCCAAAGTGCCATCCGCCTTGCTGCCTTTCTGCATTTGCAGAGAGAGTTGGATGGAGGACGCCATATTGAACGCCAGGGAAGTGATAGAGGTAAACAGGAAAGCAGTCAGGATAATTGCCAGCAGTGCAGCCAGATTGCGTACCTTATTCTTCTTGAAATAGCGTTTGGATAGCTTGGTAATTACTTTGGAATTATTGTTGCCAAATAGAATGTCATTCATAGTCCCGCCCCCCTTTACTGCACGATCTTACCATCCTCGATCCGAATAATGCGGTCGGCAAGCTGGGCGATCTCACTGTTATGGGTAATCATTACGAGGGTCTGGTGGAATTTCTGGCTGGTAGTTTTCAGAAGCCCCAGCACATCGGCGCTGGTCTTGCTGTCCAGGTTGCCGGTGGGTTCATCAGCCAAGACAATAGCGGGCTTTGACACCAAGGCGCGGGCAATGGCTACGCGCTGCTGCTGGCCGCCGGAGAGGTTATTGGGCATATTGTTCAGCTTATCCTCAAGCCCCAGCATCTGCACTACTTCGTTCATAAACTTCTTGTCTACCTTGTTTCCGTCCAGCTCCACAGGCAACACAATATTTTCAAAGACATTCAGCACCGGTACCAGATTGTAGTTCTGGAAGATAAAGCCGATCTTTCTTCTGCGGAAAACGGTCAGTTCCTCGTCTTTGAGTTTGGACAGCTCCTTGCCATCCACGACCACCTGGCCGGAGGTGGGCACATCCAATCCGCCGATCATGTTCAGCAGCGTGGATTTACCACTGCCGGAGGTTCCTACGATAGCTACAAATTCTCCTTTTTCAATAGAGAGGGTCACACCATCCAAGGCTCTGGTAATGTTCGGCTCTGCACCATAATATTTTTTCAGTTCAGTCGTTTGCAAAATGCTCATAGAGAATACCATCCTTTCTTTTTGATAAACCCATTGTAACGACCAAACCTCACAGAAATGTCACGAGCCACAAAAAATTTCCGCTAAATTCAGCCCCAAATGTCACGAATCTGTGACATTTCAATTTTCGGGGTGTGCTTACTCTACTTTCGGAGCAGGAAAACAGAAAAGGTTGAGCCTTTCCCAACCTCAGACGCTACCCGGATATAACCGCCCTGCAAGGTCACAATCTCACGGGCCAGATACAGACCGATTCCAATACCGTCCACATCATGCACCACATCTTCCCGATAAAACCGCTTGAAAATCGTCCCCTGGTGCTGCTCTGAAATGCCGATGCCGGTATCGGCAATGTCGATCTTCACATACATTTCCCAGCCTTCCACCGACACACGGATCTGCCCGCCTGCCGGGGTGTATTTCACAGCATTATCCAGAATGTTGAACAGGGCTTCGCTTGTCCATTTTCTATCATGGCGTGCATCCAAATGCTCCGGGCATTCCACCTGCACATCTATCTTTTTCTTTTCGGCATTGAGCAAAATCCCGCCTAGGGCAGCGGCAAGGGTATCGTAAACCGGTTGCTGTCTCTGCTCCAGCGAAATGACTCCCGTTTCCAGTCGGGAGGTTTTAATCATGGCTTGCATGAGGAAGCCCAGCTTATCAAGCTGGCTGGCCTGGGCTGTCAGAAATTCCTTTTGCTTCTGCGGAGGAACCTCATTTTCAAGCAGCGTGTTGTTGATCATTTTCAAGTTGGCAATCGGGGTCTTGACCTGATGAGAGATGTCAGAGATCAGCTCTTGCAGGTCAGTCCGTTCCTTTGCGATGCTGTTTTTATTTTCCTGCATGACCTCGTACAGCCGCCCCAGCCGATAGTTGATTTTGTAGAACAGGCTTTCTTCGCAGGTCGTCTGCTTCGGCTGCATATTTTCGGAGAGCATATCATCCATCTGACCACAAAAGGCATCGGAGAACCGAACCAGCTTCCGGCGGATCAGAGCCACAAAGAAGATAACGCAGAGCAGTACAAAGAGACTGAACAGGAACACACACCGGACAGCGGTTATATTCTGGGTCAGCAGATAAACAGCGGCGCAGACTGCACCAACCGCCAGCAGCAAAAGCGTTCCCAAAAGGATACAGGCTTTGTTGATGGAGAGTTTTCGCATATTCATTTCGATGCCCCTCCGATCCACATATAGCCCATGCCGTACACCGTCTTGATGTACTGGCATCCCTCTGTTTCAATTTTGTTCCGCACCCGGCTGATGGCCGCAGTCAGGGCGTGTTCATCCACAAAGTTTCCATCGGCATCCCACAGCTTTTCAAGCAGCACCTGCCTGGTCAAAACATTCTGCGGATTTTTGGTCAGTATTTTCAACAGCCGGTATTCCAACGGAGTGAACACCAACGGCTTACCGGACAGGGAAGCAGTCATCTCCGAGAAATTGATGGACAGCGCACCATCCTCATAGCAATCGCCTCCAGACTGTTTCGCCAACCGCCCCAGCACCACGGACAGCTTTTTTTGAAAGACGCTCATAGGAAATGGCTTGGTCACATAGTCCTCCGCGCCCAGCTCATATCCTTTGAGCATATCACTTTCCATATCGTTTGCGGTCAGGAAGATCACCGCCGTATCCGGCCGACGCTCCTTTACCTCACGGCAGAAATCAAAGCCATTCCCATCCGGCAGGTTTACATCCAGCACGATCAGGTCATAGTCCTGCTTGGTCAGAAAGTTGCTGGCTGCTGATTTTGTCAATGCAGAGTCCACGGCATAGCCCGCAGTATCCAGATTATAGCACAAGGTATTATTCAAAAGTCGGTCATCCTCGACTACTAAAATTCGCATTGTATCACACTCCTTCATTCTTAGTGTAGCATCCAAATGTCACAGAAACCTCACGAGAGGATTATTTTTTTGTATTTTTGAAACGGCGGTCTGCCGGTTTCTCTGCATCCTTGGGAATCATCCAAATGGTAGCCATCTTTACAGCGCCGGGGATACGCCCACCGGTACACAGATAATTGATCTGCCTTGGGGTAACACCCCATTTTTCACTTGCTTCTTTCAGCGTCATATAATCCATATAGTTTCCCTCCAATATGGTTTATTATATTTCCTTTGCTCGAAGAATACAAGCGTGCAAATAGGGCGCAAGGCCCTGTGCCAGAAGCATTTTGAGACCTTGCGCCCCATTTGTAGTTCTATCCTAAAAATACTTTGCTAGTTGCTTCAGACCACGCCGGATACTATCACGGACACGGCTTTGGTCTACGCCCTCCGCTGTGGCGATCTCACTCACACGCATACCCAGATAATACCGGGCATAGATCCGCTTGGCCTGCTTCTCTGGCAGAGCCATCACAGCAGCATAGAGCTGCTCCCGCAGCTGCTTTTCCTCCAAAAGCATTTCCGGTGTCTGGGGCTTCATCAGAATCGCATTTTCAATGCCGTTGTCGCAGTCCAGGGAGTAGTACGCCTTATAGCGATACATCTTTCGCTCATACGCAGCTTCCGCACGTTCAGCTGCTCGAATAGTCTCCATTACTTCCTCTGTCACATCTACAAAAAAGTCTGTTGTATAAACATTAGGATAAAGTTCCCGAAGGTTAATTTTCTTCATTATGTACCTCCATTTCGATTCACAGGTGATTGACGGGTGAATCGAATGGAGGCGGAGACCGACACCGGCAGACAACCGGGTCATCTCCGAAAAAATGGCAACAAAAAACGCCAGATTTCCGTGAGGGAAAACTGGCGCGCCAAGAACAGTCATTATTATACTGAATTACATGGAACGATAATGCCGATGCAATGTTATACTTGCCCGGAGGAGGAGCAATGCTTTTTTTAACTGATGTAGATCATGTGAGCTTTGAAAAAGCAAACGAGACACGGCAAAATAACCTCCAATCGGCTACCGTGTCCCTGCAAGTCGTCATAGGATTGTGTAAACGCAAAGAAACGGCGGCTCTGAAAATCAAAGCCGCCGTTTCAAATGGGCGTGTCAAATTGTCTGCTCTACGACGGCTTTTTTTCTTTTGCCGTCGTCCGGCAGATCAAAATATAACATTATAACTCGTTAATAGTTGCAGTAATTGGCATATTGCGAATTCGTTTTGCCGGGGCATGAACGGCAAGGATGCAGGAAACCGAAATCAACAGGACAATCATAGCAATTGACGTAGCTGGGATTTTCCATGTTCCCCCAAAATGGCTGATAATGATTTTTACATAAATCAGGTGATGGAGCATCAAGCCGAGTACAATACCCACAATCGCACCGCTGGCAGCATAGGTAATTGCCTCTGCTGCAATCATTTTTGTTACCTGTCGACTTTCCATACCAACCGCACGCATTGCACCGTATTGTTTAATTCTTGCGGATACGCCCATGGAAATACTGTTCATAATGTTCAGCACAGTAATAAGAGAAATAATTGCAAGAAAACCGTATGCTGCAAGTCGGAACACCCAATAAGAACCGTTGACATCGCTTTTTTCTTCTCTGTTGTCATTTATTAAATTTCCATCTGCCAAATCGAAGATTCTATTTACAGATGCTTCGGATATATCTTTTCCCAATACGACGCTTATTAAAGCGTAATTCCGTTCCCCTGTTAATCGCATATATGTTTCTTCCGAGCAAACGATAACGGGGGAACCACTGACACTTCCTACTCCTTCAGACAGGACACAAGCAACTTCCAGTTCTTCTTCTCCAATTTTTATTTTATCGCCCACATCCAAACTTGTGTATTCACTATAAATTGCCAGCACATACCTGGAATTGCCATAAACTTTTGACAAGTCTCCGCTTGCAACAGATTTTTTTGCACTGTCCATCATGGCATCTCCATAAGAGTACAAATCGACAGTCTTTCCCTCTCCATTTATTTCAGCAGGATACGCTATGTTGAACATCGTACCATAAGCAGAATCTATACCAGATATTTCTGAAATTTCTTCTAACACACCCCGGTCTATAGAATTTGAGTCATCCGGACTTGCAATCGAAATGTCCGGAGTAAAACTACTCACAGATGGCAACAGCTTATGCACGAGGTCCAAGCAAGCTGAAAACGCCAGAAACAGCACAATCATAAGGGCAAATGAGCCTGTCATAAGGAGTAGATTTTTCTTTGCGCCGGTTGCATGATGAATCCCAAGCGAAGTCTCTACTTTGAGAAATCTCGTTTTTGCTGCACGACCAACGTGTTGCGATACCTCTGCATTGCCGGATACAGCTGCTACTGGTGAAACCTTAGCCGCCTGCTTTGCAGGGGAATGGGCCGCAATAAATACCGTAACGATGCCGACGACAGCACCGCTGAGAATACCGCTGATGCTCACTGCAAAAAGCGGCATATCTACCCATTCACCTTTCACTAAAAATCTCAATATCAAACATAAAATCCAACAGGTCACAGTCCCCAATGCACAACCAATCGGAATTGCCGTTTTGCACCAGTTCAATGCTTCAAGACGAACAAATCTAACGATCTGCTGTTTGCTTGCTCCGATACACCGCATCATGCCAAAAAACTTTGTGCGTTGTGCCACATTGCTGTTCATACAGCTTGAAATCATAAAAACACCTGAAATCAAGATGATTACAAAACAGGCTGCCGCCAGCGGATAAAGCCCATCTACACTTTCGTTACTGCTGGCTCCCAGCATTCCCAAAACGCCCGTATTCTCTTTTATATTTTCAGCATTCAGATTGTATTGCTGTTTCAAATTTGCAATCGTTTTTTTTAGGCCGCTTTCTTTCTCGAAACGAATGTAGAATTGAGAATTATGTGCCACACCGTTCAAGCTACAAACCTCATTAAATGCTACACGGTTCATATACACGCAAGCACCATCAATGATTTTATTAAACTCGGTATCATCATCATAAAAGCCAGAAATCGTATATTTCAAATCCCCATCAGGAGTATTTAAGGTGATATTATCTCCAATCTTAACTCCCCAAAGCTCTTTTGCATCAGCACTAAGAGCAACCTCTTTTTCATTTTGCGGATAAGAACCCTCTGTCGGATAATTCATGATTCGTGCAGGATAAGTTTCCTCAACGCCATATAATGTCACATTTTTGCCGCCAATATAATAGCCTTTGTCTGCATCGACATTGATTGCATCATACCATGAAGAAAATGCAACATCGGAGTTTACTATGATTTGCTCTGCTTTATCATCAGGCACGTTTTGAAGAGAAATATGCCAATCTCCATGATTTTGACGCATCACCGTTGTTTCGGATTCTGTCCACATCTCCGCCATAGAGAAGATGGAAGTCACGAGAAATACCGCAAGAATGATACAAATGCGTGTCATGCGGCTTTGCCGCCTATGCACCTTTGCAGAAATAGGGATAAGGCTTAAATAGCTTTTCATTCGCGGCACCTCCCTAAATCAGTCAGAACACCGTCCGACACCTGTAATACCCGGTCTGCGGTCTGTGCGATACTGCGGTTGTGGGTAATCATAATAATGGTCTGCTCATACTTCTTTGACGCTTCTTTTAGCAGGGTGATAACTTCGCTACTGTTCTGCGTATCAAGGTTTCCTGTCGGCTCGTCGGCAAGAATTAAGGACGGACGTGTAATAAGGGCGCGTCCGATTGCCACGCGCTGCTGTTGACCGCCAGACAACTGGCTCGGCAAGTGGTTACGCCGTTCTTTCAGATTAAGAACCGTAAGCAGTTCTTCCAGATACTTCTTATCGGGTTTCTGATAATCGAGCAGCACCGGGAAAATGATATTCTGCTCAACGGTCAGTTCTGGAATTAAGTTGAATGCCTGAAAGATAAAGCCGATGTTCCTGCGCCGGAACACGGTCAACTTTCGGTCGTTCATGGAAAAAATGTCCTTGCCATCAATCAGCACCTTGCCGGAAGTCGGCGTGTCCAACGCGCCGATCATGTTCAGCAGCGTACTTTTACCGGAACCGGATTCCCCGACGATTGCCACATACTCGCCCTTTGGAACAGAAAAGCTGACATTCTTTAATGCCTTGACAGCGGTTTCTCCGCTGCCATAGGTCTTACTGATATTTTTGACTTCTAATAAGTTCATAGTGCAAACACCTCTTTCTGAATGATTTTGCGATATAGACAAGCTGTCTTTGTTTGTCCTGCCTATGTTTGAAAGGATAGCACCTGAATATTACTGTAAGCCTACAGCCAGCCTACAATTTTGTAGGAATCAGAAAATTCATTGTGAAAGTTGTCCCGATACCTAATTCGCTGTCAACCTCAATGGTGCCGTTATGTGCTTCAACGATTGCCTTTGCCAGAGGTAATCCCAGTCCAATCCCTTGCTTGTCCTTGGAAAAACGGCTGCGATAAAACCGCTTAAAGATGTGATGTATATCCTCCGGGTGGATGCCGCATCCATTATCCTTTATCACAATTTGGACACCAGACGGCAATTCCTTCCACGCAACACGAATCGTTGCACCACTTTCTGTATGGTCAAACGCATTTTTCACAATATTGTCGATTGCCTCATTCAACCAATCACGATCACAAAAAAGAGAAAGATGATCCGAGCCAGACAGAATGATTTCTTTCTTTTCCTGTCTGGCTCTATATGCAAAATGCAGTTCAATATCCCGCATCATATCTGCCACATTTTCTGCGGTCTTTTCCAAGACAATGGCTCCGGCATCCAATCTTGTAATCTTGAGCAGACTTTGTACCAGTGTTTCGATACGGTCAAGTTCCTGCTCAGACAAATCCGCAAATTCTTTTACGGAGGACACTTCTATATCCTCGTCTTGAAGCAGTCCGTTATAAATATTGAGTGCTGCTAGCGGTGTTTTCAGTTGATGGGAAATATCAGAAATCGTATTTTTCAAAAATTCCTTTTCCCGCAGTTCATTATCTGCATGAGCGTTTAAGACAGCCGCTAGAGAATTGACAGAATGGAATAGCCGATATAATTCGCCCTCGTAATCACATTCAATACGGGCATTACGATTCCCATCAAGATACGCATTGATCTGCGATACTGCCTGCTCCATAATCTGATTTTGTTTTCTGAAATAAGAACAGCATACTGCCAATATGGATGTTCCAGCCAATACGGAAACAAGCAATAAAAACAGCGAAAACTGCTGATAGCGCAACCATAAAAAACCTTGTATCAGCAGAAGGGAGACTACCCAAATAACGGATACGGAAAGAAATAATTTTTTTATTTCTTTGTTTGCAAATATTTTCATAGGCCACCTCACTTGATCACATTCCATTTGTAGCCCATGCCCCGAACTGTCAGGAGCATTTGCGGTTCGCTTGGATTATCCTCGATCTTCATACGCAGCCGACGCATATAAACCGTAAGGGTGCTGCTGTCAATATAATTTCCATCACAATCCCACAGCTTATCTAAGATTTGTGCTTTCGTCAGTACCATGTTCGGGTTTCGCATAAACAGACACAGCAGCTTATATTCTGCGGCAGTCAGATCCAATAGCTCTCCATTCTTAAATGCCTGCCCTTGCAGCAAAAGCACTTTCATTCCGTTGGATTCCAGCCAGGTATCCGTGGAACTGAAATCTTTTGCCCGACGAAGCAGTGCATTTACTCTGGATACCAACACTCCTAGCTTGAACGGCTTTGTGATATAGTCATCACCACCAATGTCCAATCCCATGATAATGTCCACTTCTTCATCTGCCGCTGTCAAAAAAATGATAGGGACTTTGGAAACTTGTCTCACTTTTTTGCAAAATTCAAATCCGGTGCCATCCGGCAGTGATACATCGAGTATCAGCAAATCATATTTTCCATCTATCCACAAACTGTCTGCTTCTTTGAGAGTTCTGGCAACAGCTAATTCAAATCCCTGTTTTTTCAACGCAAAAGAAAGCCCATTGATTAAACTCAAATCGTCTTCAAGAAGTAATATGTTACTCATGTTTTTGCTCCTTTCCTAGTTTTGTCCGACCGTCAATCGGCTTCTCAGCAGTTTTAGGAATCAGCCAAACGCCAGCCATCTTCACCGCACCGGGGACGCGCCCACCGGCACAATAATAATTTACCCTACGAGATGTCACGCCCCATTTTTCGGCGGCCTCTTTTAGTGTCATATAATCCATTTCGCACCTCCATAGAATACATTATAGTTCTCCGTCTCGAACAATACAAGTTTGCCAGAACAGTTTCTCTCAAATAACCAGCACAATCAGTCTTCTTGTTCGGCACAATAAGGTCATTCCTTTGTGCAAATCGGAACGATAAAATATATTTGAGGTGAATGATTATGCCGATTGATGATTTAACTGCTTTAGGGCAAAAAATGCGGGAAGCCCGAAAGAATAAAGAACTGACACAACAGGAACTTTCTGATCTGAGCCATGTTTCTGTAAAGCAAATCGCCAATATCGAAAAGGGGAAAATGAATCCTTCTTATTTGATTTTGAGAGCATTGGCCAAGGTCCTGCATATCTCTTTAGATACACTTATAAATCCAGATGTTTCTCTGGAGGATGAGGGTGTCAATCAGATGAAAATGCTTTATTCCAGCTGTCCGCCAGAAATGCGTGACACCCTGCTGCATCACACCCAGGAAACGGTGAAAGAACTGACAGAGTTGTCCGAAAAATTTGAAACGAATTGAGCCAGTGAGTGAAATTTAACGATTTTCTCACTGGTTCTTTTTATTTCCAGAGAAAAGAGGCAAGCAATGCCTGTGTTAATACACACAGGCCCGCAGAGAAGAAAATCCCTCCGTGATTTTCCTCTCCGCTTGCTTGTTGAGGGCAGCGCCCCCAAGCCCCTTTGAACACAGAATTTCATTCTGTGGCTACGCGTTCTGCGAACGCTTTTGACCGGGACCAGCTTACCGTTGGCCGTGGTCTTTTTCTTTTTCAACATCCTGTTCTACCTCCATTTTCAGCACCCGATCTACATTGGCCTTTGCCGTTAAAAGTTCTCGCATTTCCTCACGGGAATGCCGATACTCGGCATAGGTCTTTTTCTTTTCTTCCAACAATTTCGCGTACTCTGTCTGCAACTCTTTGACCTTGGGCAGCTTCTTGACGCCCATCTCATCAAAGGCATTCTTAGCAGCCTGGTGGAGCAGAATTTCTTCCTCGTGTTCCTCCTTGAATTTCTTAGAATACCCTGCCTTGCGGTATGCCACATAGACCTCACGGGTCTTGGCATAATTTACGATGTGGGTACGCAGAACAGCAATCTCTGCCATGCGTTTTTCAGCCGCTTTGATCTGCGCCGAAAGTTCATTGTGATGTGCCGTGGCAGCCGCAGCCTTTTCTTCCAAAACCGCATACTCCAGCAGGTTATGCTCTGACAGGTAATTCATGGTCTGCGCCATCTGCTTGAGGTTGAACACCTTAGCCCATCGAGCATAGCCAGCGCCTTTTCCAGCCTGCAATTTTGCCTGAATGTCCACCAGTAGATTGACCTTCGGCGGCTCCGCCTGTGTGACCGTTTTCTTTCGTGGGGTATGCGTTTTCTTCCCAGAAAGAACTGCCTGTAAATCTTCCAATCCATATCCTTCGCCCAGGCTGTCCATACGGGCTGCTTTCTCCCAACCGGGGAGTTTCAGACGATACGATTTTCCACGCTTTGATACCTCACAGCCGGACTCTTGCAGCAGCTTCAGCAGCTCCTCAAAATTAGCAGGACTTTGTGATAATGTGTTGTCAATCGCCACACGCAGCAGCTCTCGGTGAGAGGGCTTTGCCTGATCGCCCAGCCATTTGTTATAGCTCTTTCCGTGAAGTTTCGGATTCTCTACAATGGACAGTCCGTTTTCAATGCAAATGGTGTCACTTAACCGGCGAACCGCCTTGGTACTGCCCCAAAAGTTTCGGAACTTCCGGTCATATTCTAAGCTGACCGATGACCAGATAATGTGATTATGAATGTGCGACTTGTCTATGTGAGTGCAGACCACAAAGGCATGATTGCCCTTGGTGAATCGCTTGGCAAATTCCACACCCAGCCGGTTCGCTTCTTCCGGAGTGATCTCACCGGGGCGGAACGACTGGCGCACATGATAGGCAATCACATCATCCGCACCGCGCACTCGTCCGGTAGCGGCAATGTACTGCCGCTTTGCCAGAAGGAACTCCGCATCCGCAGTCCGGCTGTCACACGCATAGCCGGTAATGAGCCTGCCGTTATCTGTTTTCTTTGGATTGGCCACATAGTCGATGATGTCACTGATCGCCCGACTCTCTGTGCGGCCTTTGCCGACATGAAGCGGCATGATTCTTGTAGTTGCCATAATAGAAGGCCCTCCTCTCATAAATATTTTTGTTTTCGCTGAACTCTTTGCTTCTATCGTTGCAATAACTTTCTCCGCTGGGTATAATAAAAAGGAACATTCTACAACCTCAAAGGAGGGATTTTATGATAGAACAGCTCATTGCTGAAGCAACAGAATGTGATTTCAAAGTTGCTCTCGAAACCAAAAAGCCAAAAAGCTGGTTAAAAAGTGTCAGTGCCTTTTCCAATGGAATCGGCGGCACTCTGTTTTTCGGAGTCTCTGATGACCGGGAGCCTATCGGCTTGTCCGATGTTCAAAAGGATGCTGAGGCGATCAGCCGCTTAATCAAAGAACGTATCACACCATTACCTCAGTTTATCTTAAAACCATTACAGGAAGATGGTAAAAATCTATTAGCTCTGGAGGTTTCTCCCGGCCGCAGCACCCCATATTATTACAAGGCAGACGGAGTGATGGAAGCATATATCCGTGTTGGAAATGAAAGCGTAATTGCCCCGGATTACATTGTAAATGAACTGATCTTAAAGGGAACCAATCAGTCCTTTGACACCTTAACAACAGAAGCTGTGAAAAAGGATTACAGCTTCACACTCCTGGAGGCAACCTATCTGGAACGAACCGGCCTCCGCTTTGAGCCATCCGATTATGTTTCCTTCGGTTTGGCTGACAAAAATGGGGTCTTGACCAATGCCGGAAAGCTCATGACCGATCAGCACACAGTTTATAACTCCCGTATGTTCTGTACCCGGTGGAATGGCTTGGAAAAAGGCTCTATCTTTGATGATGCACTGGACGATAAAGAATACGAAGGAAATCTGATTTATCTACTGAAAAGCGGCAGTGAATTTATTCGCAATAATTCCAAAGTCCGTTTTGTCAAAGAGGCACAGTATCGTGTAGACAAGCCAGATTATGCTGAACGAGCTGTGACAGAGGCTCTTGTTAATGCGCTTATCCATCGTGATTATATTGTACTTGGCAGCGAAATCCATATTGATATGTTTGATGATCGGGTGGAAATCACATCTCCGGGCGGTATGTTTGGCGGCGGCTCAATTCAGGAATACGATATTTACAGTATCCGTTCCATGCGACGAAACCCTGTGATTGCTGACCTGTTCCACCGCATGAAGTACATGGAACGCCGTGGAAGTGGCCTACGCAAAATCGTCAGTGAAACCGAAAAGCTGCCTGGATACACAGAGGCATATAAGCCCGAATTTTCCTCAACAGCGACAGATTTCAGAGTCATCTTGAAAAATGTAAACTACAACTTAGAGGGTGACGCCCACCAAGTTATCCACCAAGTTACCCACCAAGTTATTGAACTATCAACGGTATCCAAACAGATTTTGGCTTTTTGCACAACACCAAAATCCAAGAAAGAGCTTGCAGTATTTTGCGGCTTCAAAGATTTAAGAAACTTCACCTTGAAGCATATCAATCCGCTTTTAGAATCCGGGCAATTAGAAATGACTATTCCCGATAAACCTAAAAGTCGCAATCAAAAATATATTACAGTTCGTTCCGAATAAACAGAGAAGCAGGGCATTGGGTCTCATCTCCCATTGTCCTGCTTCTTTTTCATTCCAAATTATATTCACATCATTTACCCATACACCCAATCCTGGATCGCAAATTTCAAACTCTGCACCTTTCCCAGCAGCCAGATCGCAGCCAGCGGCAGCCCCATCGGGCTAATCAAAAATGCCATAATCAGCAAAATTGCACCATTCTGCGGGGAATAGGTAATAAGCACAGCCACGCCAAGTAGAGCAATTACCGTGCTGAGCAGACCAAGCACCAGACCAGATATGTAGATCAGCCCCATGCAGAGCCAGACAAAAAGCGTCAACACCAAAATGACCGGTGCAGTTACAATCATCAGCAAGCATTTCAAAATCTTCATTCCAGTTCCTCCCTCCAACGCTCCAGATACCGTTTGCACAGGGCATCCGCTTCTCTCTCATCATCTTCCGTCAACTCCCGTCTGCCTTTGGTCAGTTCAATCTCCACATAAGTCCGGTAATCATCAGCTAAGAGATTGAACAGTTCCTTGGGAGTATGGCACACCTCGCCAGAGCAATAGTGAAAATCTTGGTCAAATTCAACTCTTACACATCCATGGCGGCTGATATAAACTTCTATGGTCTCGTCTGCGGTTAGGTAATCCGCAAAAATCTCCAGCACCTTTTCAAAGGTCAGCATCTGTTTTCACTCCTTTGCTACGCTTCTTATTCTACTCATATTATCCGGTACGGGCAGACAAAAGACAAGGATACAGACAAAAAGAAAAAGCGGAGGGAAGTGCGGCGAAGAAACGCCGTTCCTCCCTCCGCAAATGGAGTATCTATCCCTGTTATGAAAGTTTGGAGAGTTGGGTAAGGATTTCCTTCACACCCTCCCACAGTTGTTCCTGCCGCTGGGATATATCCTCCAAGTCAGCATTATAAACCCGCCCGGTCTCATGCACTTTGCGGGTCAGCTGGTTCAAGTTGTTGCTGCTTCGGCGCATCAGGGAGACCAACTCCTTCAGCTCTGGCAGTTCCAGCTTGACCACATAACCATCCAGCGCCATTTTCCGCAGATAAGCGCTCAAATTCTCTGTCCCGTATTGCTGCATCTTTTGATGGATCAGTTCCAGTTCTTCTGCGGACACCCAAAACAAAACCGGCACATCCCGCTTGCGCTTTGCCATGGTTATCGCTCCGGCTCCCGTTTTTTCGGGGCGGCAGACTTATGGGCGGGCAGCTCCTGTTTGAGCTTATCCCGTACTGAGGGACGGGACGGTTCCAGTTTTTTTCTCTGGGTACGGCTGCGCTGCTGTTCTTCACGCACCAGATCAATAAAACCATCCAGCACAGCAGGGTGGCTGTTTAAGGCATAACCACAACGGACGGTTTCGGGATTATTGTTGGGAATGGTCTTGGCCCATTCTTTGTTGCGTCGGGAGTAACGCCCATCCCAGTCCTGAAGCTGGACCGTGTTAGACAGAACCATGGACACACGCTCCATGCCATAGGTCTCGATCACACCCTTTGCCGCATCGTGGCTGAGATACATTCCGTCGAAGTGCTCCCGCACCGCCGCTTCAATAGACTCCTTGCATTGGCGATTTACATTGTTGGAAGCTCGGTACTGCTCCAGCTCCCCATGTTCTCTCGCATAGGCAGCTGAATGGGGATAGATCGGTGTTGTTCGCAGTTCCTCTTTAGCTCTGCACACATCGTCGGCACGGTTCTCAATGCTGTCCCGGATCACATCCATGTGACCGGTCTCCAGCTTTTCAAAGTAGCGGTACACATCCGCCAGCGGCGAAGAAGATTCCAAAAGTGCCTGGGCCTGGGCGTCGGTCAGCTCCGGCTCCTCCATTGCCATCACGATGTCCTCGCGGATGGTGTACTCATAGGCATGGTTTAAGACTTCTTCCGGGGGCTGGCTTTTCAGCCAGTCCCGGAACTTGTCCTGTTCGGCAGCCATCTTTTCATAAAGAGCTGTATTCAGATCGTTAGTATTCATGTTATCGCACCTCCTCATGCTGTTTTGGTTTCTTGTCTGTACTGCGGGGTTGCACCGGGCGTTTTAGGTTATCCAGCACCGAAGGCCGTGTGCTTTTGGCAACAACAGACTCGGTGTGTGCCTGCCCCTTTCCGTCGATGTTGAGCAGGGTATCCAACTCCACCAGACGGGCGTTTTTGCTTGTCAGTTCTTCTTCATAAAGGAATGGCTTTCCGACTTCCTCTTTTGCGGCAGCCTGCTGCTGATAGAGGTTATCCAGCTGTGCCTTTGCCGCCTCCAGACGCTGGGGCATCTGAGTGAGAGCATTGTCGATACGGGTAAGATTTCCGCGAGGGTCTGTACCAAGGGTTGCCCTGTGGGTCATCTGTCCTTTCAGCAGGAGCGTATATTCCTGTTTCCAGGCGGAAAATTCCACGGACATGGCATAACCCCGGTAGCTGCCGATCTGCACCGGATCGGAGGTTTTGACCTCCTTGCAGGCATCCAAAAGGGCTGCACCGGCGTTCTCCTTATCGGTCAGCAGGTCTCCACGAATCTCCATACCGGCAAAGCCGTCCTCCGGGTGCGGGTGTGCTGCCAAAACCTCCAGGTCAGATTCAAAGCCCTTGATAAAGCCTTTGTGCTTTTCAATCTCCTCCGGGAAGTATTTGAGCAGCTGGTCCTCCAGACGATATTGCTTGCTCTGGTGGTCGGCTTTCATCAGCTTCAGGCGGGATACCTCCACATCCAAATCCATACGCTCCTTGATGCGGGGATCTCCGGCACACAGAGCCTTGATCTCGGCAAAACTCAGGGCGGTTTCATCCACATCATCGCAGGAGCGAACCGGACTTTTGCTGGTCATGATCTGGCTGATAAATTTCTGCTTGTTCTCCACCGTCTGCCAGAGGTATGCGTCAAAAGTTCCTTCTGTCACATAGCGGTACACATGGACAAGGGGGTTCTGGTTGCCCTGGCGCTCGATACGGCCCTTGCGCTGGGCAAGGTCTCCCGGTCTCCACGGACAGTCCAGGTCATGAAGTGCCACCAGACGATCCTGCACATTGGTGCCTGCGCCCATCTTGGCGGTGCTGCCCAAAAGGACACGCACCTGACCGGTACGGACTTTAGAGAACAACTCCTTTTTCCGCACTTCGGTGTTGGCTTCATGGATAAAAGCAATCTGGTCGGCAGGCATCCCCTGAGCAATGAGTTTCTGACGAATATCGTCATATACCGTAAAGACTGGTTCCTGCTCCGGCAGAGGCACAGCGCCTTCCAGTGCGTGAAGCAGTGGATTATCCAGCGTTTTCGCCGCCTTGCTTGCAGGAGCTTTTGTCTGCGGTGTAGAAATGTCGCAGAACACCAGCTGGGTCAACTTGTCAGCTTTGCCATCCCGCCAGATCTGCATGATGTTGTCCACGCACTGATTGACCTTTGTGCCAGGTTCATCCGGCAGCATCTGGTTGACGATCCTCTGGTCCAGCCCCAGCTTGCGGCCATCCGAGGTAATCTTGAGCATATTGTCCTGGGATGGGTCAACGGTTCCGCTGTGTACCAGCGATGCGCGCTCCGAAAGGGTCTTGACCATTTCCTGCTGATGTTCGGTAGGCTGCGCCACGATGTTGTGGTATTCCACCTCCGGGGTGGGCAGGTTCAGTTGGTCGGCGGTCTTGATGTCCGCCACTTCTTTGAACAGGTTCATCAGCTCCGGCAGATTAAAGAACTTGGAAAACCTTGTTCTTGCCCGGTAGCCGGTGCCTTCCGGTGCCAGCTCCAATGCTGTGACGGTCTCTCCAAATCGGGAAGCCCAGCAGTCGAAGTGGGTCATGTTCAGTTCTTGCAGGCGTTCATACTGAAGATAACGCTGCATGGTGTAAAGTTCGGTCATGGAGTTGCTGACCGGGGTACCGGTGGCAAAAATCACGCCACGGTTTCCGGTGATCTCATCCATATAGCGGCACTTGGCAAACATATCGGAGGATTTCTGTGCATCCGATGTGGAAAGACCAGCCACATTCCGCATTTTTGTATATAGAAACAGGTTTTTATAGTTATGGGCCTCGTCCACAAACAAACGGTCCACACCCAGCTGCTCAAAAGTCACCACATCGTCTTTTCGTCCCTCGGCTTGCAGCTTTTCCAGTCTGGCTTCCAGAGACTTTCTGGTACGCTCCAGCTGTTTAACGGTAAAACGCTCGCCGCCGCTGGCCTGTACCTCTGCAATCCCCTCGGTGATCTCGTCGATCTGCTCATAGAGAAGCCGTTCCTGACGCTCCCGGCTGATGGGGATACGCTCAAACTGGCTGTGTCCCATGATAATGGCATCATAATCACCCGTCGCAATACGAGCGCAGAACTTCTTTCGGTTATGGGTCTCAAAGTCCTTTTTTGTGGTGACTAAGATATTGGCGGAAGGATAGAGACGCAGAAACTCCGACGCCCACTGCTCGGTCAGATGGTTTGGAACCACAAAGAGAGATTTCTGGCACAGTCCCAGGCGTTTGGCTTCCATCGAAGCAGCTACCATCTCAAAAGTTTTGCCTGCGCCTACTTCATGTGCCAACAGGGTATTTCCTCCATACAGCACATGGGCGATGGCGCTTTTCTGGTGTTCCCGCAGGGTAATGGCCGGGTTCATGCCCCCAAAAGTGATATGGCTGCCATCATACTCGCGGGGACGGGTAGCGTTCATTTCTTCGTTGTACTGGCGCACCAAAGTCTGGCGGCGCTCCGGGTCTCTCCAGATCCAGTCCCTAAAGGCTTCCCGGATAGCTTGCTGTTTTTGGGCAGCCAGGGTGGTCTCCTTGGCGTTCAGCACGCGGCGCTCTTTTCCGTCTGCGTCCTCTATGGTGTCATAGATACGGACATCTCGCAGATTCAGGCTGTCCTCCAAAATCTTGTAGGCATTGGCACGGCTGGTTCCGTAGGTGGTGTAGGCTGCCACATCGTTGTAGGATACGGAAGATTTCCCCTTGATCTGCCATTCAGCGGTAAAGGACGAATAGTTGACCTCGATACTGCGCTGGAGATAAAACGGGGTGTTGAAGGTCTCGTACATAAACTGCTGGATGTACTCTTTGTCGATCCAGGTAGCGCCCAGACGCACCTCGATCTCCGACGCATCCAGGTCTTTGGGCTGGGCGGCGGTAAGAGCTTCCACATTGACTGCATAAACCGGGTCCTGCTGTGCCGCCCGCTGCGCCTGACGCAGTTTGCGGCGTACATTGCCAGAAAGGTATTCATCGGCGGTCACATAATGGGGCGATCCGTCCTGCTCCAGCTGTCCCGGTACACGGAAGATCACGCCTTGCAGTTCTCCGGCCAGTTCTTCTTTTGTTTTTCCGGTAAGCTGGCTCATATAGCACATATCCACGCAGGCTTTTTCCGAGATAGACACCGCCAGTGCTTCACTTGCCGTATCCACCACAGCCACCGCCTGATGGGGCTTGATGGTCCGTTTGGTGAACATATCCGCCTTGCGCTCCAGTTTACCGTCCTCGTCGATGACTTCCAGCGCACAGAGCAGGTAATAGGAAGAATCGTCTGCATAGGCCAGACGGTTTGCACGGTCATTGATGAGACCGTATTTGGCAGAAAAGCTGTCATAGAGGCTGTTCAGTTCCGCCTGCTTCTCCCGAATGGTGCTGTCCGGAACCGCTGCATCCATCTGAAGGTCGATCAGTTCCTGCACACAATCACGCAGTCCCACAAGACCTTTCACGCGGGCTTCGGCGGTGGCGTTGAGGTCAGGGCGCACCATACGGCTGTTTTCCCGGTAGTACACCTGCCCGTCTACAATGGCATAGGAATAGTTCTTCACATTGGGGTCGGCAGGAATGGAGGTGTCAATGGCTTCGCCTTCGCCCAGCTCCGGCAGCTCGGCCTCCTGGTAGGTGCCGCGAATGTACTTCACGGCATCGTGCAGCTGATCGGCCAGTTCCAGCCCCTCAATGGGGTTCACGGTGTAGTCCATACCATGTGCAGTGCTTACCGGCTCCTGTCTGCCTAGCACCATTTCCGGGTGGTCGATAAAATACCGGTTGATGGCAAACCCGTCCTCCGTCTGTCCGGTCTGGGTCCATTCCGGCACGATGTCCAGCGGGCGATCCCGCTTTTGGAGAAAGATGATGTCGGATACCACCTCGGCACCGGCATTCTTTTTGAACGCGTCATTAGGCAGACGGATGACTCCCAGCAGCTCGGCACGTTGAGCAAGATACCGGCGCACGGTGGAATCCTTGGCGTCCATCGTATAGCGGCTGGTGACAAAGGCCACCACGCCGCCGGGACGCACCTGGTCGAGTGCTTTGGCAAAAAAGTAGTTGTGGATGCTGAAATTCAGCTTGTCATAGGCTTTATCTCGAACCTGATACTGGCCAAAAGGCACATTACCAATGGCAAGGTCATAGAAATCTCGCCTGTCGGTGGTCTCAAACCCGGCCACGGTGATGTCGGCCTTGGGGTAGAGCTGCTTTGCAATCCGTCCACTGATGGAATCCAGCTCAACGCCATACAGACGGCTGTTTCGCATTTCTTCCGGCAGCATACCGAAGAAATTGCCCACACCGCAGGACGGCTCCAGGATGTTGCCGGTCTCAAAACCCATGCGGCCCACGGTCTCATAGATGGCCCGGATTACCGTGGGACTGGTGTAGTGCGCGTTGAGGGTGGAACCTCTGGCGGCGGCATATTCCTCCGGGGTCAGCAGTTCTTTTAGCTGGGCATACTCTAAAGCCCATGCCGGTTTCTCCGGGTCAAACGCATCAGAGAGACCGCCCCAGCCCACATATCGAGAAAGAACCTCCTGCTGTTCGGGGCTTGCCTGCTGTCCGGTAGCTTCCAGCTCTTTCAGCAAACGAATCGCATTGACATTTGCCTGGAACTTGGCTTTCGGACCGCCCTCACCCAAATGCTCATCTGTAATGCGGAAGTTTTTTGCATTGCGGCGCAGGTCAGCCTTGTATTCCTCATAAGATGCTTCCTCGGCAGCTTTGGCATTGGGAAAGGTCTGCCACTGGCCATTGACCTGAATGGAAACCGGGTGTTCGTCCAGCACTTCCTCAAAGGTTTTCTCCGGCTCAGTCACAGGGGCTGGCGGCTCCGGCTCCTCGATATGCAGTCGTTCCACCACCACATCATAAGGCAGATTGTTCTTATCGCCCGGATAGACGGCCATGGTCTCGGAATGGAAGGTCGGGGATTCGGTAGCCGGTTGGGGCTGTTCCTGTCCAAAACCGTCCTGCTGACGGGCATACATCCCGCGCAGCAAAGGCGCAACCTCATCCCAGCGGAAATACAGCATAGCCAGACGCTTTTCCTCTGCATCCATGACTTCCAGTTCTATGCCCTGTGCCGTGGTACGGTAATCGACAATATCGCCGGTCTCCAGATTCAGTGTCTCAATCTCACCGGAATAGGCTCTGCTCAGCCAATAGGCGATCTCGCTGTTGCTCCTGCCGGATTGCAGCAGCGTGGAAATCTGCTTTTTATCCGCTTCATCCATCAGTCCATGAGCCAATACATCCCGCAAGTCTTGTTCTGCCTTGTCCGGGTCAATAGGAAGAAACTCGGTATAGTAAGCATTGCGGCGGTCTGCCCGAAGCAGCTGCTCGAACTGTTCTTTGCGCTCTGCCCGGTAGATGGGATATACCATCCCGGTGGGCAGAAGCTGTACGGTGTCCTCCCGCAGCTCGGTGATCTGATAGGCGTCATCCTCGATATACACGGTATCGCCCACGGCATAGACCGGGGCGGCTGGGTCATAGGAGGTTCTTTGCGGAATTGGGCGGCGAACTGCGTCATATTCCTCATCGGAAATGGAAACTTCGGAAGTCTGCTCTGTCTCGGCATCTGCAATCTGCTCTGCATCTGACCTCACCTGTTGGATAAACGGATCATTGTCCAGTTTTTCCGGGTCTGCCACCTGGCCGTTGACAATCCCTCTTTCCTCCAGAGCTTCCCGGATGGCGATTGGGTCGATGTTGTCAAAACGATCCTGTTCTTCTTCGGTATAAAACCGTTCCTCCTGAATGAGCTGGGCAAGCCTGCGCTGTACCTTCGGCCAGGGCAGCTGCGTTTCCTCCGGGCTGCCGGCACGGACAACGAACAGGCTGTTGCTGTTACTGCCGCCGTATTCCTGAGCCAGCCATGCGGCGGTATCTTTTTCTCTTGCATGGTCTTTCATATAGCGGACAACAGCGTGTTTACTCTCGATATTGCCGTTCCATGCACAAAGGACAGTATCAATATCTTCCTGAGAAAGAGGGCGCAGAAGCTCATGGAGCTTTGGATAGGTTTCGTCGATCACTTCCCGGTGCAGACGCTGGCGGAACTCCGGCACATCCGAATAGAGTCGGATCAGCTCCATATCCTTAGAACCAAGAACAGCACGGCGCACAGCGGCATTGCCCTCGATGACAGCATTTTCACGGTCAGAATGCCCGCAGGCATTGCGGTATGCGGCATCCTCGGAAATAGCGGCAGTCACCACAGGCTTATACTGCTCAAACTGCTCCCCAAGGGTAGGCTTTAGCGTTTCTTCCTCCATCTCCGGCTGCTGGGCTTGAATGGCATCTTCTTCGACCAGTTCCTTTTCAGCCTGGATTTTGTCATACTGCGCCTGTTCCTGTTCGGTAAGATAGCGGTCTTTCTGGACAAGTGAGGTAATGCGCTTGGCAACCTTTTCCCAGTTCAAGTGAACATCCGGGCAGTCCTGCTTTTTATAGTGCAGTCCTTTCCCATCGTGATCTTCGCCGCTGTGTGTTGCACCGGACAAGGCATGAGAGCGTCCGCCAATGCCATACTCGTCTTTGAGGAATCTCACTTTCTCCTTATCCGTATGGTTTGCCATGAAAAACGCATAGATACGGCCTTTTCCACCGGCGAAACTGCTTCCGCCGGTCATGGCGGCGTCGATCTCATCCTCGGTAATAAAGTGCTGGACGGTTGGCACTTGGGAAAGCTCTGAAGAAAAGGTCCTGCGGGGCAGGTCAAGGTCCTTCAGGTTCTCCCAGATCTCCCTCGGTCTATGATAGTGAAAACGCAACAGGTCACGGTCCTGCTGATAGGCAGTCCAGAAGGCAGCGTATTCTTCCTTGAGGGTCTGGCGGAAAGCCGGTTCACTCAGCTGCTCCATCAGGTGACGGGTCTCCTCCGGGAAACCATTGCCTTTGATCTCTGACAGGCAGGACAAATATCCGGCTTCTCTGGCATCCTCACTGAGATCGTGATACAGATACCAGAGCTTTTCTGCAAGGAGGGATCGTTCATAGCCTGCCACTTCTGCAAGCTCCACATTGGAGGCAAACTGGCCGCTCTCCAAAAGCTCCCCGATACGCTCTGCGGCGCTCTCCCAGGAAATGACCTGGGCAGACCTGTCATAACGGACAGACTTCCCGTGGGAAAGATGGATACCATCCTCGGCATACCATGCGCTCACACTGCCAAGGCCATTGCCGCCGTGGTACAGCGTTTTCAGTATCTCGGCAATCTCAGCGGTGGTTTTCTGCTTTTCAAAGGCTGCAACCACACGCTCTCTCTGGCGGTCTGTATTGCCGCCCAAACGCAGCACATGGTCAATATCATTTTGGGCAAAAGAAAAAGCAGAGGATGTATGCGCTACATTCTCTGCTTCATCTATGGATTGGATCTGCTCCGCTTCGGAGAGGAACAGGTTTAGGGTCAGCTGTTGATAAGCTCCGCCATCAGGATCTCCTCTGCCTGGGCTTTGCAGGTGTTCATCAGGCCCACCCACTTCATGGGATCGCTGGCTTTCAGTTCCTCGGTGGCTCCCGCTTCCTTCGTCAGCTGGGGCATCATCTGCTCCAGTCTGCTCTGGGCGGTCTCGTCGATCTCCAGAAGGTGCGGGTACAGCTTCTCGCTCAGCAACATCTGGTTGTAGAGGATGGGACGGTGTTCCTTCAGGTAGGTTTTCCTCATCCTGCCGTACTTGCCCAGGGGTTTCTCCGGCTGCTGGCTCAGCTTCAGGTCGGGAATCAGATAGTCTCCGTTCTGGATATAGGTCATGGGATTGTTCATCTTGTTTGCTCCTTTCTTGGTTGGCTTCGCGCTCTGCATTTCGGACGGTAACGCCAATCTGCCGCAGCACCTGCTGGTTGATCTGGCTGACCGCTGTTCCCAGCGCTCCGATGGTTGCCGGAGTATTGAAATCAAAGATCGCCATGAAATCTTCGTGGTCGAAGTAGCGTTCCGGTTCCAGTCCACAGCGGGACATCAAAGCATAAGTGATACTGACGGTGGCTGCTGCCTTGAACTGTACTCCGATGTTAAACTCATCATATTCCTCCAAAAAGGAACCGTCAACGATATAGAAGAAGTCCTGCTGATGCTCCGTCCAGTATTCCTCAGCCAGTTTTCCGGCTACCTCGGTGAGCTGTCCGGCAAGGTCATCACCGGAAACATCATAGGTGCGCTCAAGCATGGCCTGCACCGAATCCAAATGGCGCTCCTCCAACTGCCACAGCCAGGGAGTGCGGGAATGTTCACGGGTTCCGGTGTCGGAAATATCAAAAACATAGCGCAGGCGGGGCCTGTCCCCGGAATCGTCCACCAGAGCAATTCCCTTGGAGCCGCGCCTTACATACCGGCCCATCTTTTCATTCCACAAATCGTACTCCGCACAGGCGGTGGCGTCCGGTCGCTGGGCATAGATCATCAGCTGCTCATGGAACGGGTACTTGTAAAGGCGGGAAGCAGTGGTGAGAAACCCTGCCCATTCCTGCCAGCTCCCCGTGAGCTGCGTTGTCACCTTCTCCGCCATCTGTGCATATAGTTCAGCTTTGGTTGGCATAGTGTTCTGTCCTCCTTTCAGTTTTGGGGTAAAAAGGTGGGGTGGCATATTGCCACCCCATCCCTGCGATTATGGTGTTTACTGGTCAAAATCCGGATACAACTCCAGCTCGGCAAACTCGGCATCACTCATGGCCTGGAGCTTGCCCAGTGCGCTGTCTGTCAACTCCCGCAGCTCGGTTTCCTCCGGGGCCAGCTCGCCGCGCATCTCACGCAGGCTGTCGATCAGTCCGGTGCGGCTGCCGGTATTGTAAATGCACATCAGGTTCATTTCCTCAAAAGTAAAGTTTCCCATATCAAATCTCCCTTTCCGCACTCTTTTTTGGCGCTATCTTTTTGTGTTCTGCCTTGGGCTGGCTTTTCAGCTGCTCCATGACGGACTTTTTCTTTTCCCGTTCCTCCCGATGGGCAGCGGCAGCCAAATCCATGAGGGAAATGGGCTGACCGTTGCGGGCCTGCTGTTCCAGCTCTGCCACCGTAGGCTCTTTTGCGCCATTGTTGATGATACCGTCGATCATGCCATAATCGTCCTCCAGGGCCATTTCCGCATTTTTCAGCGGGTTTTCTGGCAGGAATCCGGGGATCTGGGTAAAACCAACGCTGTCACAGTAATGACAGGATACCTTACCGTCCTGTCTGATTGCAACGATGTCGCTGACGCTCATGGAGGGACTGTGAAAGTCCACGGGTTTTTCCAGATTGAATTGCTGATAGAGTTTTTCCAACTGCTCCGGCACAGTGCCAGACTCCCTCAGAGGAGCTGTGTAAATGAGGTCATAATTGCTGCGGTCTATGGAAATGTCATGGGACTTTAACCAATCCAGATTCATAAAGCGCACATTCTGCGGATCGTCACGGCTCACCTGATAGATGGCAAAGCAATCTCTGTTCTGAGAGAGAAATGCCTGTTCGCGTTCCTGCTGATGTTCCTGACGCTCCATGACCTTTTCGTGGAACTGAGGGCTTTTCTCCCATTCCTCATGGTCCACACCGAAAAGACCGCCATGATCCATGATTTCCTGCGGGTCAAACACCATGCTCTCCGTATTGTCCTCATGCAGCACATAGACGGTCAAACCGGCGGCATCCAGTTCCAGCGCCCGTTCTCTGGTAACAGGGAGCATCCCATCATAGGAGTAGCCATATTCCTGCATATCCGGTGTGGATACCTGCTCATCCGGCATGGGGTATTCATCCAGTGCCTGCTCCTGCGCTTCCGGCAGCTGGGAAGAAGCGGTCATCTGACTTGCCTCTGCCTGCATCTGCTCATAAGCAGCTTCCTGCAAGGTCTCAACCATAGACAAGGGAGCGCGTCTGAGCGAAGTGCTGTCCAGATCGTTATCATCACAAATCTGGAGAACTACCTTCATGCAGGAAAGCTCCGGCATATCCAGCTGACCACCATCCAGCTCTTTCATGGACGCAGCATCGTAAAGAGTGTAGTCCCATCCGCTGTCACAAGGTTGGATATGAAGATAGGTAGTATCGTTGATCAGAAACAAAGCCTCCTGCTGGTTGGCGTCCGCTCCCAGCACCTCCATTTCCGGCATGGCCGCAGCCAGTTCCTTTACCGCTTTTTGCACCAACGGATTATCACGGTAATAGTCGATTGCCTGAATGGTGTCCAGGTCAATGGTCTGCCCGGTCAAAATCGGAAAAGGTCCTTCATAGTCGCTTCCATCTTTCAGCTCAAAGCCAATGCCCTTGATCCCATTCATTCGCTCTGCCGGAATCTCCTGATAAATGCGTACAGCTTCCTCCAAAGACAGGTTATCGTGGTATTCTCCGAGGTTTGGAAACTCCATGCACTCTGCTACATAGTAGGTTAGATTGCCGGTCGGCTGCTCTATCGGGGCGGTTTCCGACTCTGCCTTTGCATGGGGATCAATCCCACGCTCTTTGCATATTTCCTTATAGTGGCGCTCAATGTCAGAGATCAAAGTGCCGGAGGTTTTGTTGATGGTCTCCAAACTGGCTCTCAGTTCTTTCAGTTCCTTGCCCTGACTCCAGCTTGCAATATAGCCGAAGCTGTTTTCTCCGGTCTCGATGCCAAAATATTTGCAGACTGCGTAGGAGATGCTTTCAGCCTCCACTTCCTCCGTGTGGCGGTCTTTCCTATGTTCTTGCAAAAACTGGGTGAGGGTAGAAAAGCCGCCAACAAAATTCAGCCCTTCTTCCTCGGTCAGCATCAGGCGTCCATCTTCCGCCAACTCCAGCGGCTCTGTCAGCAGAACGGAACCTGCATGGTTTACAACTACTTGTTCTTCTACACAGACCGGCTCTCCGGGGTCGTAGTCAGAACCGCGCAGGTCATAGTAATAAACGCCCTCCGGCAGATTATCACGGGCAATCCGCCCATTGGAGAACAGACCGGGTTTATCAAACAGCTCGATCTCCTGATATTGCTCGTCATTGGCAATCTGAATCTTTTTCTGATTGTGGAGCTTGCTGTGGGCAATCTCGTGTACTGTGGCCGAAACCGTCTGCACCTCACTCATGCCCTGACGAATGGCGATTTTCTGATGATCGGCAGAAAAATAGCCGTCCGTATCGGCGGCCATTGCTTCAAAAGTGATCGGCACCGGCGCACTGCGGCGCAGAGCCTCCATGAATGCCTCATAATTTGGCACATTGCCGGAAAGGGAGGAAGCAAGCTCCGGCAAAGGTTTCCCGTCGGTCTGGCTCACATCAAAGACCTTGACCGGGCGAAACATGGGGATCTCGATTTCTTTTTCCTCTGTGACGATCTTTCCGTCTTTATCCAAAATCGGAGCCTTGGTATCCGGGTCCAGTTTCTGTTCCTCGATTTTCTTCTTATATGGTGTGGGAGCAATGATGGTAATGCCATGCTCGCCCTTTTTTACATAACGCTCAAACTGGTCTTTCCACTTATTGTATCCGGCTACCAATGTAGCGTCCGGCTTCTGCATATAGATGAGCATGGTGTTGTTTACCGAATAGCGGTGGAAGCGGGACATGACGGACAGATAGCGCATATACTTTTCACTCTCAAACAGTTCTTTGATCCCCTGCTCGATGCCATCTGTGATTTCCCTTAGCCGCTCTCGGTTGGTGGGTTTGTTCTCAGCCATGATTTTCAATCTCCTTTCCAAGTGTGTGATTTCTGCTGTGTGTTCTGCAATCCATGCCTTTTGTTCTTCTTCACTTTCATAAAGAAAAAGGTCCAACAGGTACTCTACATAGGTTTTCTTCTGGATTGCTTCCACAAAACGGGGGTGCGGTTCTTCCTCCGGTGTCCGGGGAGAATTGTCGGCCTCCCATTTTTTCAGCAGATAGTAGTAATCGGACAGTACGCGATAACACCGCTGCCGGTCCTCCCGAAACTTTTGTGCCTCTGTTTTCTGCCGGACATATCTCCTACGGGGAGGGGCCTGACTGTCATAGATCAGGCCAAAGTCCTGTGCCAATTTCTCTGCCGCTTCTTTTGGGGAGAGGTCAAAGAGCTTTGCGGTAAAGTCGATCACATCGCCAGTAGCTCCGCAGCCGAAACAGTAGAAATATTCCTCGTTCAGCTTCATGCTGGGGTTCTTATCATCGTGAAAGGGACAACAGGCCATGCCATTTCGTTTGACCTCGATCCCATAAAACGCTGCCGCATCTCTGGTGCTGACCGACTGCTTGACTGCTTCAAATACATTCTCTGCCATGTGCCTTTAACTGCTGGACTTTCTCACAGGGGGCTGGTATCCGGCAGCTTTCGCACGCTCACTGGCGGCTTTGCGGCGTTCTGCGCTATATGGCTCCCGGACTGATACACACCGCTTGGGGACGGTAAAGTTATGGGCGTCCTTTCGGGTGATCTGGTCGGGGTGCTTTTTTGCCAGCAGATCCAGCTTCTCCATCAGACGGGGATCGTGGGTGTAGACCTCAGCCATTGGTTCTGCCTGGTTATAGATGAGAATGGTTTCCCGTTCCACTAAAGAGAGCTTCATCGGCTGCCTCCTTTCCGCTGGTCAAATTCCAGCTTGAAGTTGGCGTACTGTCCATCATCCTCCAAAACCACAGCGGCATCGTAGGTCTTTCCGGTTTTCTCCGAATATAGGCCCGTCACACGGACACGGCCATCGTTAAGCAGTGCAGACACCACAGCCTTGGTCGGCTGTTTTTTCTTGGCAGACCACCATTTGTTGTTTTTCCAGATTGCAAATTTGCAAGAATCATTCTGACAGAAGAAGCCTTTTTGCAGTTCTGCAACTTCACCGCCGCAGCGAGGGCATTTGCCCACCACCTCACGGGGCGGAGTGAACAGGTACTCAGTTCCCTTGATGACCTGATAAGTCCCCACCAGATCTTTCAGCATGGTGCTGATCCCGTCCAGAAACTCCTCTGGGGCAAGCTGCCCGCGCTCGATCTCGCCCAGACGGTACTCCCACTCGGCAGTCAAAAGCGGAGATTGCAGCTGTTCCGGCAAGACTGTGATAAGGGAAACTGCATCGTGGGAAGGGAGAAGCTGCACCGTTTTCCTGCTCTTTTTTCGTTCCAGAAAACCGGCAGATACCAGCTTTTCCAAAATACCGGCACGGGTGGCCGGTGTACCCAGACCTTTTCGCTCGGCATCCTCCGGCATATCCTCTTTTCCAGCAGTCTCCATCGCGGACAATAGGGTGTCCTCCGTAAAGTGCTGAGGCGGACTGCTTTTGCCTTCTTTGACGATTGCCGCAGAAACCGAAAGGGTCTGTCCTTCGGTCAGCTCCGGCAGGGCTTTCTCTACGCCCTCTTTTTTCGGCTCTGTATCCTTCATTTTGGCACGATAAGCGTCCTCCAGTGCTTTCCATCCGGGGTGCTTCACTGTTTTTCCTTTTGTGGTAAACTCCCCACCGGCACACGCTGCAATCACAACGGTTTCCGAATAGATATGGGGCTGGGCTACGGCGCACATCAGACGCAGGGCCACCAGCTCCAGCACCGCTTTTTCTCCCGCAGGAAGGGCAGAAAGGTCTGCATCCTTGAGATTTCTGGTAGGGATTACTGCGTGGTGGTCAGTTACTTTCTTATCGTTGATGACCGTATGCGGATCACAGGTAATGGCGATTTCTTTGCAAAACGGCATGGCGTTGGCAACCAGGTTCACCAGCACCGGCAGGCTGTCTGCCATATCGCCAGTCAGATAGCGGCTGTCAGTACGGGGATAGGTGCATAGCTTCTTTTCATACAGGCTTTGCAGATAGTCCAGGGTCTGCTGGGCTGTAAATCCAAGCAGGCGGTTGGCATCTCTTTGCAGAGTAGTCAGGTCATAGAGGGCAGGCGGCTTTTCGGACTTTTCCTTGCACTCCACCTTTTTGATTGTGACAGCTGCACCCTGACAGGCTTCTTTCAGCTGCTCGGCAGCAGCCTTATCCGCCATGCGCTCCCCGGATACGGTAAGACCGGCCAGCTCCAGCGCCACGGTATAAAAGGGAACCGGCTGAAAGGTGTCGATCTCAGCTTCTCGCTGAACAATAAGCGCCAGCGTCGGGGACATCACGCGCCCGATGTTGAGGGTTCGGTGATACAGCACGGAAAAAAGCCTTGTCGCATTGATCCCCACCAGCCAGTCGGCCTTGGCACGGCAGAGGGCAGCATCCCGAAGTCCGTCATAATCCGCACCGGGGCGCAGGTTTGCAAAGCCTTCCCTTATGGCGGAGTCCTCCATCGAAGAAATCCAGAGCCTTTTCATCGGCTTCTTGCAACCTGCCAGCTCATAGACGCTACGGAAGATTAACTCGCCCTCGCGTCCGGCATCGCAGGCATTTACCACCTCCGAAACATCCGGGGCATTCATCAGCTTTTTGAGAATATCAAACTGCTTTTTCTTATCCTTTCCCACCACCATCTGCCAATACTCCGGCAGAATAGGCAGGTCATCATATCGCCACTTGGCATACTTGGGGTCATAGCTGTCTGCATCCGCAAGACCGGCCAGATGGCCCACGCACCAGCTGACACGCCAGCCGTTGCCCTCCAGATACCCGTCCTTACGGACGGTTGCACCGATCACCGCCGCCAAACTCTGGGCAACCGATGGTTTTTCGGCAATTACCAATTTATGTTGAGCCATGATGGTTCCTCCTCTCTTTGAGCCATCGGGACATTTCCCGGTGACAGATACCTACGCAGGGCCTTCCATAATTCCCGCAACCATAGCAGGGGTGGCTGTGGGGTAAAGAAGGAGGACGGGAAGTTTCCTTCCCGCCCTCCGGCCTGCGTGTCATCATGCGTTCATAGGGACTGTCTGTGAATCGGGTCATTTCACGCTGTCCTCGTCATCTTCTTCTGTGCTGCCCCCGTCAGCATCCGGCTCGTCCGACTCCTCATCCTCGGTTTCCCATTCCTCGCCATAATCATAATCGTCCAGACTGTCATTGCCCTTGGTCTTAGGCTTGTTCTTAACGAGCTTCAAGTAGGCAAATACGCCACCACCTCCCAGCAGAGCCAGCAAAAGGACCAGCGCAGCCGGGTTCAATCCGGCAGGCTTCTCCTTTTCCGGCTCCGATGTTTCTGCCGGAGGTTCCGGTGCTTTGCCCGTACATTTACTCTTATCAGTTGCGCAGACCGGGCAGGCCGTATTGACTGCCCCTGCTTCACATTTTGTTGAACAGCTGCATACCGCAGGCATCTCCTCTTTGGTTTTTCCATCTTCCATCAGCGCCGCAAGGTCTGCATCGTCCACCTGATTCAGAAAGTGAACAGCAGTCTCCTTGTCCTCATTCGCCCTATCAATCAGGATGTAAAAGTAATTTCCAGCTTTGGTCGTAACAGTAATAAGCTGCTTATTGCCTCCAAAATCATCCACCAATGCCGCATTCCCCTCCGGTGTAAGTGCCGGTGCCGGTTCTGTTTCTTCCACAATCACATTGCTGTCATTGGTAGAATCCTCTGCCGGTGCCGCCGGAGCCTGTTCTGACCCCTGTGCGAAAGCAGGGATCGTAAAGCCAAATGCCACAACCATTGTCAGGCAAATGGCGGAAAGTGTTTTGCAAATTCTTTTATTCTTCATAAGCGGTAGCCTCCTGATTATTTGATTCCGACAGTGCCGTATCTCTGCCGTGGTTCATTCCACCGGAAAGCATAGCGTTCAGCTGTGCTGGAGTCATGCGTAACGCACGAACCATCTGAACGATTTCCAGATTCTCTGCCTCCGTTTTCTGTGCTTCCAGGGTCTTGAGCTTTTCCTGATATTCCGCAATCTTCTCACGGGTTTTCTCAATTTCCTGGTCGATACGTTCAATTTTGTTTTTTGCCATAACCGTTCACTCCTTTCCACAAAGTCTGTTACCAGTTCATCAGGCCGTAGCCCTTAATACTTTGATAATTCAGGTCATAACTTTTGATCTTGCAGGCATCGCCGGAATTTCCCTCCACCGTATAAACACGGCTGCCATCCGTACCGATCACGATACCCACATGGTCCGCTGTCCCATCTAAATCCCAATCAAAGAAAATTGCATCTCCGGGAGCCAGATTGTTATAGCCTCTTGCACCCCATTGTCCATGAGACTGGAACCACGGAACGCCCTGCCACTCACAGCCTGCAAAGCGCGGCTCACTTTTTCCAGCCTGGTTATAACACCAGGATACAAAGCAGGCGCACCACTCCACGCGGCTGTCAAAGCCATACCAGCTCCAATAAGGATAGCCACCCACATTGCCGACCTGACGCTTGGCCAGCTCCACCAACTGCGGATTTCCGGGACGGGTTCCATTTACAAACTGTACACCGGTCAAGTCCTCGGAATTGCTCATGTCAGGGGAACCACCGCCAAACAACAGCGGCTTATTGCCCATGGTCTGCCGGTAAACCTGATACATTTCCATCTGCTCCGGGGTCAGTAACTCCGACGCCACAGCGGAAATGGGCTTGCTGGTGAGTTTCACATTCAAAATGTAATACTCATAGGGGACTTCTTCTGAGGTGGTCTCGCCGGTCTCCGGGTCGGTGGAGGTCTCCGTGCGGTAGCGAATCTCCACTTCCTCAGTAAGCGTCAGCTGATACTGTGCTGCAAACACACGCGCCAGCTCTGTCTGAGCGCTCTGCCGGGTGTAACCTTGCAAGACGGCAGACAGAAATGCTGCCAGCTCATGAGGGTCATGGCCGATCATACCAAGGTCATAGCGATACTCGTCATACCCTGGGTGGCTGTTTTCAATGTTGTCGATTTCCTCCTGCAACTGGACTTCTCTGGCTGCATAATCTGCCTCCACCGCCAGCATTTCCGGGTCATCCGACGGATAGGTGGTGCCGGAGAGAACGGAACCGATGCTCTGCGCCATCATGGAGCAGGAGGACATGGTATTCATCAGCATACAGGTAATGAGGAACAAAACCCCTGCCATCAGGAAACCCTTCTTGTGGCGCATGACGAATGCCCCTGCCTGCTGTACCTTTTCTTTTACCGTCCTTGCGGCTTTTCCGGTTTTAGATGCAGCCTGGGCGGTATTTCCGGCAGTCTGACCGGCGTGTTTGGCGGCGGCATACTGCCTTTTGATGGCCTGCTTTTGCTGCCAGCGGGAAAGAGGGTTGCTGGCAAACTGGGGATTTTCCTGCAAAGATTTCTGGTACAGAACATTTACATTTGCCTTTTCCAGTTGACGCTCTGCCTGGGCTGCTTTGCGGTACGGCTTCAGCTTGTGGCTGCGATAGCCCTCCCGCACCAGATAAGCGCCGGTCTCCACCGCTTCCTCGGACTTGTGGGCGCTTTCCACGCCCACATTGTCCTGCTCTGTTTCCCGGATCTCTTTGTGGAGCTTGCCTGCGACCAGATGGACGGGAGCTTCCCTGACTCCTTGAGAAACTTTGGAAGGTGGCTTTTTCTTGTCCTCAAAGGTCAGCTTCGAGGTCTTTTTTCCGGTATCCGGGTCAATGACCGTCTGCCTGACCTTTTTCTTTGGGATATTGGCCTGCGCCTTATCTGCTCTGGCCGCAGCTTTCTCCGCTTTACGGATCGGCTTTTCCAGTGCAGGATCAGACCGTTCCTCATCAGTAAAGCGCAGGCGCGGCTCTTTATTCAAACCATTCTCCCAGCATGAGGGAGGACATCATGTAGTGCAGCTCTGCATAAATGGCCATTCCCACAGGATCGTTGAACATACAGCCGGACAGGTAGGCATAAAACTGTGCCACCACATCGGAAAGGATCTTCGCCTCTGTTCCTTCCAGAATCAGGCCGCCCATACCTTCTTTAGCACGAATGGCGCTCCAGACCTCTGCCAGACGGAGAAGCCCCACCTGACCGGTCTCATTCAGTTCGGCTGCCTGATCTGCCGCCGTGCGGCACTCACTTACCGCATCGGCCATGACCGTAAGCAACTGGCTGCGCTGGGCATTTACCGCCCTGTCAAAAAACATCAGCGGGTTTTTATTCAAAATGTTGGGGTTCATCATCATTCATCCTCCTTCTTTTTCAGTTCCTGGGGTTTGGTGGTCATAATGCGGTAAAGCTCGGTATTCTTCGGGAAGTGATCCACGAAAGGCAGGATTGTAGAGCCATAAAACAGCAGGCCCTCGCCCTCACCGGAGTGGGTCACATAAGATAATTGGTGTGTGGAAATCCCCAGCTGCTTGGCGAGGATCTGACGGTCTCCGCCTGCCTGGTTGAGCATATACACGAAGTCGGAATTTTCAAAGATATTTTCCACCTCGCGGCTGCTCAAAAGGTCTTTGACATTCTGGGTGATACCTGTCGGAATACCGCCCCATTTTCTGAATCGCTTCCAGATTTCCACCGTATAGGCGGCGGTCTGCTCCTCCTTCAAAAGCAGGTGCATCTCGTCGATGTAGTAGCGGGTAGACTTGTGAGCGGCACGGTTGATGGTAACGCGGTTCCACACCTGATCCTGTACCACCAGCATACCGATTTTCTTGAGCTGCTTGCCCAGTTCCTTGATGTCATAGCAGACAATCCGGTTATCAATGTCCACATTGCTCTGATGATTGAACACATTCAAAGAACCCGTTACATAGATTTCCAATGCCGTTGCAATGTATTGAGCTTCTTTTTCTTCCTGCTCCCGCAGCAAGTTATAAAGGTCCTCCAAAATCGGCATATTCTCCGGCTTTGGGTCATTGAGATATTCGTTGTAAACCAGCCGTACACAACGGTCAATAATGGTTTTCTGCACCGGCTGCAAGCCCTCCTTACCGCCCACGATCAGCTCACACAAGCTGAGGATAAAGTCAGACTTGAGTGACAGCGGGCTTTCATCATCCGAATAGTCCAGATTCAGATCCATCGGATTGATATAGTTGGTTGAAGTAGGTGAGATCTTGATGACCTGCCCATGCAGACGCTCAACAAGAGGTGCGTACTCCGCTTCCGGGTCACAGATAATAACATCATCACTGGTAAGCAAAAAGCAGTTGGCAATTTCTCGTTTTGCGCTGAAGGACTTACCGGAACCCGGCGTACCCAGAATCAGGCCGTTGGGGTTTTTCAGCAGCTTTCTGTCCACCATGATGAGGTTGTTGGACAGAGCATTGATGCCGTAGTACAGAGCTTCTTTCCCGTTCTGGAACAGTTCCTGCGTAGTAAAGGGCACAAAGATAGCTGTGGAACTGGTGGTCAGTCCTCGCTGAATCTCAATCTGATTGAGACCCAGAGGCAGACAACTCATCAGCCCTTCTTCCTGCTGGAAGTCCAGCCTGGTCAGCTGACAGTTATACTTCTGGGCAATAGAGCCTGCCTGAAAGATGTTGTTGCCAAGCTGACGGGGATTGTCCGCTGTGTTCAGCACCAAAAAGGTCAAAAGGAACATTCTCTCGTTGCGGCTCTGCAAATCCTGCAAGAGTTTTTTCGCTTCACTGCCGTAGGTAGCAAGGTCAGATGGAATGATGTCCATGTCGTATCCGGCACGGACTGCTTTTTTCTGTTCCTCGATCTTGCTGCGGTCCAGGTCGGTAATCTTCCGCTTTACCGTTTTGATGGCTTTCACCTGATCCACCGACTGAATGTGCATACTCACAATGAGCGAGCTTTCCATATCCAGGAAATCAGCCAGCAGACGGTCATTCAGCTCCGGTGCGAGGATCTGCAAAAAAGAAACAGCTCCGTATTTCTTACCCATACGGAACTGCTTGCCGGTGCGGAACTCAAAGGAGCTTGGTGCAATAAAATCCTTTGTGGACAGACCAGAAGGAGCCAGCCAGTCCCATTCAAACTGAAACGGGAGTTGTTCATCCATGTGGAATACCGCATGAAGCTGAAAAAGCCTTTCTTTACCGTCCAGCGTTCTGGCAGCTACACCAAGACGCTTGAAGTTATTAAGTATATCTGTCTCAATACGCTCCAGACGGGGCTTGGCGGCTTTGATGCTGTCCGCGTCGATACCAAAGGTCAGGTATTTGGTCTTGATGAGACCGTTGTTACCTCTGGCCAGCTGATTTTGCAGCATTGTGGTGTATTCCTCGCGGATACTGTCAAAGGCGTCCCTCTGGGGCGGGATGGAAATGGAGTTAGCAAAGGTCTCCTCCGATGCCGCAAGGTTCAAAAAAGACAGCTGGAAATGAATCGAGCTGTCAAAATAATTGAGGAAATCACACCACCCCTCAAAGATTGCCGTCTTATCTTCGTTTTGGGAGAGCTGATAGTTGATGTCCTGAAACTGGATGGTCTTTGTGTAGTGGCTGTCCGATACGCGGCAGATTCCGTCCGGCCACATCCGTTCATAAGGGATACTGTCCTGCGCAGATTTTCCTTTTTTGTCCGTGCGGTTAGCGCGGGCAATGGCCGCTTCGATCTGCTTCTTATCGGCGCGGGACAGCTTTTTCTTTGTCTTTACCGGCTGCACAGTTTTTTCCTCGGTTTTTCCGAACATCCGATGTAGCCATTTTTTTATTGCGGTGAACAATGTCATACACCTCCTTATCGAGCATTTCCTGCCGCTTTAATACGGCATAAAAGTTGTTGGTCTGGTAAGGTCGCTGCTTTGGACGGATCACAGCTACTTTGAGAATGTTGCCCACGATCTTTTCCAGGGGCTGTCCATGCCTTTCGTACATAGCCAGCATAAAGAAGGGCAGCATAACCAGCATCATACACATAGCCGCTACACTGTTTCCGGTAGGTTTTCTGAGCAAAAAGAAAAGCGGTACGCCAATAAGCGCTCCGTCCGTGAAGCAGATAAGCTGCCGCTTGGTCAGATTGAACATGACCTTTGTTTTGACTTTTGTTAAGTCCTTGGGTACGGGTACATAAGCCAATGTGGAAACCTCCTTCCGTTTTAGTGCGCCTGAAAGACTGATTTGGCGAGACTGCCGGTTTTGAACAGCGTAAAACATAGCAGTACGGTGTAGCCCACGCAGCTCCAGATTGCCATGATGATGTCATCTTCCAGAGCGATGTTCTGCACCAGCACAGCATAAATTGCCACGCAGACGATAATGAGAAACGCCTGAAAGCCCAGTGCCAGCAGGGATCGGAGGTAATTCTGTCCCATACCGCCCCATTCTTTGCCCATCATTGCAGCCATTGGAACGGGAGCCACCGAAGTTACAAGGTAGATCTCGATCATACGGCCATAAATAACGATAAAGATACAGATATACAACGCCCACATGGTAATGCCAATAAAGAGGGATTGGAACCACAGTCCGAACAGCGGTCCCAAATCCATTTCCATCAGCCTCGGTTCCAGATCGGTCATAACTGAGGAAATGTCAATGGACGCATCCGAATTGATAATCCCTGCCGCCTGCGCCACCACGCTCTGCGCCATATCAAAGACGCCCATCACGATATTCCATGTGTTTGTGACAATGAGGATGGCGGCAGCTGATTTGAACACCCACTTGAAAATCATCCAGGTATCCACATCATGCAGGTTGTTCTTGTCTGCAATCATCTGGATCAGGTCTACGGTCATCACGATAGCCAGGATTACGCCTGCAATCGGCACCATGATGGAGTTGGACAGATTCTCAATCATACTGAAAATACTGCCATTCCATCCCTGTGGGGTCTGTCCTACCTGTACGGATATATCCGCGACCTGTTGGTTTACGCTGTCAAACATCCCCGAAAGGTTGCTCATAATACCGCCCACCAGCATTTCTTTCAGCCAATTTGTCAGGGCTTCAAGTAAGAAATCCATACGGTGTCAACCTCCTTTCCGCCGCCCCCGCAAAGCTGCGGGAGCGGCAAGGATTTCATACGGAGACGCTTAGACAGAGAAAAGCCCGGAGAGCAGAGGTACAAGGACCATGCCTACCACGGCTACACCAGCACCGGCCATGAGCTGTTTTATCCCCAATTAGGTGTAAAACTCTGCTCGATGGCGGGCGGCGGCGTACAAAAAATCTATATGGTGTTTTTAAGAGAACCGTCCCGGCGGGACAGGTCAGGCAGTGACCTGTTCCACCTCTGGGATGGGTTTGAGATTAAAATGAATTTCGATAGAAATGTGTCTTGTTTTATCTTCGTCAATGCGCTCATGCACGACGATTTCTTTGATTAAGCGGTTGAGGGTGGCTGCGTCCAGCTCTGTGATATTGGCGTATTCCTGAATGGCTTCCACCCATTGTTTTGCGTCATTGGCAAGCTGGACTTCATCGGACAGCCGCTTTCTGCCCTCGGACACTTTTGTTTTAAGCTCCGTCTGCTCGGTCTGTGTCTTTTCCAGCATGGTGTTGAAATTCTGCTCACTGATACGCCCTGCAATCATATCCTCATAAAGCCGCATGACCATTTTATCCAGAACCTCAATCCGTTCCTCGTCCCTTGTAAGGGAGCGTTCCATTGCTTCCCGCTGTTCCCGCTGCTCGGCTTCACAGGTATTGGTCAAGCGGTCGGCAACCGCTTCCCCGTCCATCAGGGCGGCTCTGGCACATTCCCGGATTTTCCGCAGCACATGGCTGTAAAGGGTGTCATAATCAATCCGGTGCTGGGTGCAGTGGTTCTTTCCAAAGGCATTGTAGGTTTTGCAGGAGTAAATCTGCTGGGGATGTTTTGCGTTTGTGTAGCGTATCGTCAGTGACTTCCCACACTCACCGCATTTTATCAGTCCGGCAAACAGGCTGATTTCATTGGTCTGCCCCGGACGCTGGCGGGATTTCAGCTTGTTCTGCACAATGTCAAAGCTCATGCGGTCAATCAGCGGTTCATGCTGTCCCTCCACCACAATCCAGTCCTCCGGCTTCTTTTCCCCAATCGTGCCGATTTTGAAACGGTAGTCCTTTTTCTGGGAAGCAATCGCCCCGGTGTAGACGGGATTCATCAAAAGGTCTTTGATAACGGAGAAGTCCCACATATACCGCCCGTTTTCCGGGTCTTTCTTTTCCCATTTGGTGCGGGTATTGCGAAGCCCCCGTTCCCGGTTCCACCATGTGGGGCAGGGGATTTTTTCTTCCTCCAGCCGTCTGCGGATATAGTTCGGACCATGACCGTTTAGGGCATATCCGAAAATCAGCCGCACAATCGGGGCGGTTTCCTCGTCAATGAGCAGATGGTTTTTGTCCTCCGGGTCTTTCCGATACCCAAACGGGGCAAGACACCCGGTAAACTGTCCTTTCTGCGCTTTCAGAAGATAAGAGGAATGGACTTTCTTGGAAATATCCTTGCTGTACATCTCGTTCAGGATATTCTTGAACGGGGCAATATCGTTGTTATCCCGCAGGGTGTCGATACCGTCATTCATGGCGATATAGCGGACACCATTTCTTGGGAAAAAGTCCTCAATCAAATGCCCGGTTTGCAGATAGTTACGCCCCAGTCGGCTGAGGTCTTTCGTGATGACAAGGTTGATTTGCCTGCGCTCAATGGCTCTCAACATTCTCTGTAAATCAGGACGCTCCATATTAAGACCTGTGAAGCCATCGTCCTGATAGACTGCCACAACCTCCCATCCCTGCTTTTCGCAGTATTTTTCCAGCATATCACGCTGGTTTGCGATACTGGCACTTTCGCCTTGCAGGTCATCGTCCTTTGACAGTCTGCAATAGACCGCTGCACGATAGCCCCCGGCAAGTGCCGAACCGATTGTTCTGTATTCCATTTCGTTCATCATAGCCATTTACCCACACAATCCAGACGGTATCTGGCTCTTTTGAACCTCATCTTCATTATACTTCATATCTTTCTTTTTAGCAAGATATTCTTTTGTATTCGTCTTGCTGTATTTCTGGGAAATCAGGCTGACGAACACATCGGTGGCGTCCAGCTCCCCGTCAAATACAGTAGTCACATGAATTTCTGTTTTGTTTTTTGCCATAGGCAGTTATCCTCCATACATGAAAATAGCCAGACAGAGGGTGTCGGCAACGAAGTCCGGCAACGGGCTTCAAAAGACCTTGCAAACAATCTCAATCTGGCGATGGTTACTATTTATACTTTTCTTTTATTTTTCTGTTGTTTTGGTTGTCATAGGGGAGAAAAGCCGATAGTTTCGGGATTTTCCCCGGCAACCGGCTCGGCAACGGGATAGCAACAGGGGGTGCAACGGGCTGTCATTTTCAGAATGGAAGCTCCATCTGTTCTGTGACCTCCACAAAACCGTCCATCGTTTTTTCAGACGGGTTGCCGGAGTCCGTTGCCGGGTTTTCACGCTCCCAGCCCTTTTGTCTGCCATATTCGGAAAACATTCTTGGGTTCGGGAAGTACCGCCAGCCAGAAATGCACTGGTTCATAATCTCGTTGATTTCCCGGATTTCCCATTGCTTCGGCTCGTCAAAGGCATGGTTTAAGGCTTCCTTGTAGAGCTGCTTGGAACAGACCATGCTCCCGGTGTACTTATCAAGATACGCCTGTATCATCCCGGCTTTGGTGTCCTCCGGCATAAAATCCCGCTGGTGTTCTTTGAGATACCGCTGCATGGCAGGGCTGAAAGCCAGCTTGAACCTGCCGCTTCTGTAAATTTCCATCGCTTCTGCCCACATCTGCTCGATATAGGCTCTGGAAGCGGCTTCGTCCTCCAAAATGTGAACCTCGGCTTGCTCCGGGTACACCATGACGGGGATAAAGCGGCGGTTGCCGGAACGGTCAAGGGGCAGGAAGTCAAGGGCATTGGAAGTGCCGCCAAACACGCACTGACGGGGGCGGTCTGCTGGGTGGGTTTCATAGGGTATCTTGTAAACCTCTTTCTGTCGGCTTAAAAATGACTTGATTTCCTCAATGCTCTTGGCGTTGGCGGTTGCCATCATTTCCGACATTTCGATAATCCAGTGACCTTGCAGCTTGCGGTACACATTGTCATCGTCCAGCTTCCGCAAATCATCGGAGAACCACTCGTCCCGGACTGCCAGCAGACGGAAGAATGTGGACTTTCCAGCCCCCTGACCGCCTACCAGACAAAGCATGATTTCAAACTTGCACCCCGGCTGAAAGGCTCGTGAGATTGCACCCAGCAGGAACAGCTTCAACGCTTCATAGGTGTAATCGTCTGCGTCAGCCCCCAGAAAGTGCCGCAGACAGAAACGGATTCGTTCTGTCCCGTCCCACACAAGGGCACTTAGGTAGTCCCGGATGGGATGGTACTTGTTTTCATTCGCCACAATCCCGATGGCATTATCAATCTTTTTCTCATTGGTAAGCCCATAGGTTTCTTCCAGATAGAGAAGCAGATACTTCATATCCGTATCGTTCAGGGCTGTGCTTTCTCTGTGAAAACCGATGGGCTTTATGATGTCCTTGCGGTCGGTCAGGATGTTGTATGCGATAGCCCCGGAAAGCAGCGGGTCACGCTGGAATACGGTCAGGCAGTTCCGTATGCTCTGACGGACACCGCCTTTCTCGGTAGTTTCCAGCCCCGCCTTGATTTCCTCAACGCTCTGGGGCGGCTGCATGGCGTTCATGGTGTTTTTTAGTTCTTGCTGCGTCTGCGGCTGCAAGCTCTGCCATTCGCTGTTCAAGCTGTATCACATCCTTTCCGTAGTCCGTAATCAAAGCCGCTTTTTCCTCTGTCTCCCCGAACAGCAGCACATCCAGCAGATATTCCACATGGGCTTGCTTTTGTAAGGCTTCCACAAACCGGGGATGAAAGGCTTCCTCTGGGGAGTGCGGGGCATATTCCGTTCTCCATGCCATAAGCAAGTGGAGATAATCGGCAAGGATACGGAAGCAGCGGTTCTTTGCTTCCTGAAACTGTTCCTCCGGGGATTTCTGCCGGGGCTTGGGCTTTTTTGCCTTTCCCGGCGGTTTCCAGTCCTCATAGGAAAGCCCGAAGTCCTGTGCCAGCTGTACGGCGGCTTCTTTCTTTCCCAGCCCATACAGGGCGGCGGCAAAATCAATCACATCCCCATCCGCACCGCAGCCGAAGCAGTGGTAACGCCGATCCAGCTTCATGCTTGGGGTTTTATCGTTATGGAACGGGCAGCAAGCCATCCCGTTCCGACCTACATGGATTCCATAATGCTCCGCAGCCTGTCTTGTTGTGACGGACTGCTTCACAGCTTCAAATACATTCAAATCTATCCCTCCTTGAAAAAAGAAAAGCACCTGACATTCTCTGATTGAAAATGGCAAGTGCCTGTTAAAGTTCCATATCCTGTTGTTTGTGTTTCGTCTGTGCCGGGACAGTTCTTTGTGCTTTTTTCTCGTCAGCCTTATCCTGCAAGACTTCTTTGATAGGCTGTTTCTTGGGCGGCTCTTTGCTTTCTTCTGTGCCGGGGGTGGCTTTCCGTACCCAGTAGCGAATGTCCCGCAGCTTCTTCAAATCCTCCTGTACCTCGGTCAGCGGTATTTTCAGGGCTGCAATTTCTTCCAGAAGCGTTTCCTGCTCCTCTTGCAGCTCCTTTTGGGTACTGTCCTTATCGTCCGGGTGCTTGGCAAGGTAGGCGGCGGCTTTCGCATACCGGGCAACCTCCGGGTGTTCCTGTTTGAATTTCTCCTTTGTTTTCTTAAAAAATATCTTCTGGTACTTCTCATAGACAGGCTTACATTCCTTGCAGTCTGTCCGGCTGGCAAGAATCCCGTCAATCACTTTGCTGCGGGCTTCCTTTGGCTTCATCTGATTGCGGTAATCTGCGGCTGATTTCCCGGAAGATTCCAGAAATGCTTCTAAGTCCTCCACAGTGGAAAGCCCCTTTTGCCGGAGATAGGACAGGGCTTCGCTGACTGCCTTTAAGTCCTGTGAAGTCCCCCGGTTCTGTCCAGCCCTTGTCCAGTCCTTCCGTTCTTCCTTTCGTATCTCCATATACTTCATCAGCAGATTGGGAAGAAGTGTCGCTTCCTCCGCCGCTTTTTGTGCAAGCAACTCCTTCCGTTTTTCTCCCAGCTCGGCAATCCAGCCTTTGAGGTTGTGGATAAGCTGCCGGATGGACTTCATCAGGCGGTTGGCGGCTCTGATTTCCCGGTTCAGGTTTCCGATATTCGTCTGGATACCACGCTTTTCCATCTGCCGGACAGCCGCTCCCTCATGGACAGTGGGGACTATATCAAACCCCTGTCTGGCATAGGAACGCAAGTCCACACGCTCCGGGCGGTCATTGGCTTCCAGATAGCGGTTCTGGATGACCTCCCATTCATGCCGCCAGATTTCACAATACTTCTGGTCGTTCCAGTCAACCGTATCCTCCTTGTGGCTTTTCCACCTGCCGGACGGCAGCTTTATCCGTTCCCCATTCTCGTCAAGGTCATAAACCTTGCGGCTCTTGGGAAGCCATTTCCCATGTTCGTCCATTGCCCTCATAGTCAGCAGGACATGGGCGTGGGGATTGTGTCCCGGCGGATGGGGGTCATGGATGGCAAAGTCAGCAATCATGCCTTTGGAAACAAACTGCTGCTGGCAAAACTCCCGGACAAGGACAGCGTACTGGTCAGGCGGTATCTCTCTGGGGATGGTAAGCACCCACCGCCTTGCAAGCTGGGAGTTCCATTGTTTCTCCACCGCTTCGGCGGCGTTCCATAGGGTATTGCGGTCTGCATATTTCTGTGGGGCATTTGCCGGGAGCAGGATTTCATTGTGGACGATACCACGCTTTTCCGGGTAGTGCTTCACTTGCTGGTCGTATTCACAGAACAGCTTTTCGCCGCTTTGGTAAGCAGCGGCGGCAACCGCAGACTGCCGCTGGCTGCGCTGAACAATCGTGATTTCGTTGTGTGGACAGGGCATTTCGTGTCCCTCCTTTCGGTAATTGGTGGATGGGGTGGCGTTTTACCACCTCATTTTGGGCAGAAAAAAAGCAGGAGACCTTTTTCAGATTTCCTGCTCGGTGTGCCGCTATGTGGGCGGCGGGTATTTAATTGTAAAAGTTCGGGGCAAGTTGACCCGATGTGAAGCTGACAAACTTGAATTTATTTTGGCAAATCATCTTCCGCTTTAAAATTCACATTACTGTCATCGATCGAGATTGTGATCGTGTAGTTATAGATTATACCATCTTCTGTTTCCAGCCTAAATGTTACCGCACCACCTCCGAGATACTGAAAATCAGGTTCGTCAGACATTCTTGCATATGTGCCATACTGTTGAAAGTATCCGTCTGCATCAAAGAACGCAACATTGCTTGTTTGCTCCTTATCGTTCCGGAAGAGTACTGCACCAACACGGTCACTAGCATGATCTGGAATTAAAACACAGTCTATGTATTCCCAATCTGTTTCTTGCACAAGAGAGAACATCGACACAATATCTTGTTCAGACCAGATTTTTCCTCCATTCAGATTACTGATATCTGTATTCTGAACCGGATTGCTGGCAGAATCTGATGTTTCTGGCATGGCGTCTTTGCTGCTGCAGGCGGACATTCCTAATACACAAACCGTCATGAAAATTAAAAGCAATGCTCTCTTCATATGAACACCTCCTCAAATCCCGATTGTTCTAATCTTTTTTACGCCCACCTTCTTGCCCTTCGGACAAGAAGTATCCCTCGCTCAAAGAGCTCGGTCAATTCCGATTTTCTCAATTCTCCAAACTTGAATTTGTCAAAGAGGATTATTCCAATATTCCACAGTATTTCTATTTACATCATAAAAAGTAATATTACCCGCATTTATAGGCAAGACAATCGCAAAAGGTTTATTGCGGTCAATATCAACCACTTGAATTGTGTTGCCATCATCTATTTCAAGTTGTTGCACCTGCTGTTGATTCATAGAAATAAATGCTCGTTCATTATATCCCTCTACAGTAAACTCCACAATTCCTCTTTGAATCCCCGAAAGAGTTCCACCTCCACGGAAAAAATATCCGAAGGAAAGTCCTGGACGATTGACATAGACGGAAAAAGTGTGGTCGCTCATGTCTTGAGAATAAGAAATATAAGCAGCCATCGTGTTAGAAACGCTTCCATCGAGCGTCCAATCATCTTTAATCTTCTGCGATGAACGAATATCCGTTTCCAAATTGGTCGAAGTCATACCGATGTTATTGTTTGCATAAAGAAATCCAACGAATAAAATGCAAACTAAAACAATCCCTATCACAATTTTAAGAAATCTCTTTTTCATGCTATCAAAACTCCTTGCCAAATTCCGATTTGTTGTCATCTTCATTATACTTCATCGCCTATCGAAAAGATAGCGTATTTTATGAAACTTGTCGGCTGGGAACAACTTGCAACGCAAAGTGTCCCCAGATGGCAAGTCCACAAAAGGGTAGCTGGCTGCAGCCAGCGCAGGGGAAGTGTAGCGTCCCCTGTATGATTTGGAGCAGACCATGACTGCGGAAAATCACAGCCCTCCGGCGAGGAGCCTTCGGAGAACGCAATGCACCAACCTCTGGGTGGTGTATAATTGCGCCCTTAGTAAACTAAGGGGTTTCCGGCTTCTCCCGTTCCAGCAGTTTTTTCAATAGTTCCTGCGTGTCCTGCCTGTGAAAAATGAGTTTCAACAACAGCATGACATCATCATCTGTCAGGCGTTCCGGCTCTTGCAGAAAACTTTCCAGCATACCGCCACGAGTACAGAGCCGGTGCGTCCGTTCCTTTCGGGTAAGCTGCTTCAACTGGTGCTGCAATGCCTTTTCATCATTGATGGCTTTCCGCAGTTTCTTTTCGCTTTTCTCCAACTCCCGGTTGAGCTTTTCCAGCTTTGAGGTATCAGGCAAGGGCAGCGTCCTCCTTTCCCGGTATCAGCACATAAATCCTGTTCGGTTCTCCCACGCCCTGACGCACCCGCATGATAAGTCCGGCGGTTTCCAGTTCATTCAGAGAACGCTTGACCGTCATGGGACTGCGGGACAGGACTGCGGCAATGGCTGTGACAGGGAAGCAGACAAACAGGATTCCGTTCTCGTCCTCCTGCCCTTTGGATAGCATAGCGTCCAGCATCCGGCAGTACATGACCTTTGCGGTGCTGCTGACTGGAAATCCTGTCAACGCTCTGGGAAATGGCATACAGGGCGGCAATGGTGTGTCTATCGTCATAAATTCAAAATTCATTCGGTGTGTTCCTCCTTTTTCTTTGCTCGTTTGGATAAATAACGGGGGCAGTCAATCACAACCGCCCGGAAGCTCTGCTTGCACCCATGCTGGCATTTCCGGCATAATTCGTTGTAAGTGACACGCCCCCGGTCATTGAGGTAAAAGGAAAGCTCATGCTTCCTCTTTTTGCTCATTCTCGGCATATTGCGCTTCCTCCCGTTTTAGTGTATGGTTTCGGGGCGATTTTCGGCAAAATTACAGCCATAGAGCCGCTTAAAATCTCCCGAAGTATCAGCGATAGGGTAGACTGTCCCCCTATCAGATTGTCGTGTTTCGGTATCATTTCGGTGTCAGTTCGCCAGTTCTCCCCGGTGTCGTTCCTCCCCTGAATCTCACAGCGGCGTATCGCTCCCTTTGGTACGCTCGTTTCGGTCAGGGTTCCTCCATATCCCTGCCAAAAGTCATGGCGCTACATCGCCGGGGAAGCATATCCCACACAGGCTGGTCATTCGATTGGAATAATCCATCGATGAACTACCTGTATCATAGAACATTTTTGTGCCCTGTGCCGTATATCCACAAAGTAGGAATCAGGGGGAAAATCAGAAATTTCCACGATTGCGGAAAGTGTGATATAATCCAGTTAAACGGCAGAAATAAAACCACCGGAAAGGAGCGTGCGCCCATGAAAGTTGCAACAAGCATACAGGAACGCCTTTGGGAACTCCGCAAAGACAAAGGCTTAAATCTGGAAGAACTATCAAAGCTGACGGGCATTTCTAAATCAGCCCTTGGCAGTTATGAAAAAGAGGATTATAAGGAAATCAATCATGGCAACCTTATCACGCTGGCAGACTTCTATGGGGTTTCCGTTGATTATCTGCTGTGCCGGACAGAGAACCGGGGGCAGATCAACACGCCATTGACGGAGCTGCATTTGAATGATGAGATGGTTGCACTTCTGAAAAGCGGTCGGATTAACAACCGCCTGCTCTGCGAACTTGCCACTCATAAGGACTTTATCAAGTTTCTTGCGGACATTGAGATTTATGTGGATGGGATTGCCACCATGCAGATTCAAAACCTCAATGCCCTTGTCGATACCGTCCGGCATGAAATCATTGAACGGTATCGCCCCGGCGAAG
>OOCU01000300.1_pt1 | contig 51290 bp, 49 predicted proteins | sample 1671781 | NCBI WGS metagenome assembly OOCU01 (sample SAMN06348192, study PRJEB24527) | human gut metagenome | reverse complement strand
TGTAGATAATTCCAGCTATATTAATAACTTTATGAAGTTTTTTATTCCTTTTTGCTTTATAAAGTTTAAAAATATATGTTCTCATTACAATCACCTACTTTTCTATGATATTTAGGACAAATCACTACATGATACTTACAAAAATATACTATATTATTATTAGTTTATATTTCATAAAAATATTATATAACTGTTAAAAATATAATACAATAAAAAATAATGATATCGAATCATTGTTTTTTAGCGAGATTATATCTCTATAAATAAATTTAGAGGTTTTACGCTTGCATTTGGTAGAGATATGTTTAATGCTATCATTACAGGTGCTATAGTAGCTCAAGGTGGCGCAGCTATCGCTGTTGCTTTACGCACTCAAAATAAGAAAAAACGTGCAATGTATATTTCTTCAATTATTCCTGCATTTTTAGGTATTACTGAACCTGTTATTTTTGGTATCAATCTTCGTTTTGTTAAACCTTTTATCTGCGGATTAATCGGTGGTGCTTGTGCCGGTGCTACAGCTAGTATCATGCAATTAGCTGGAACAGGTATGGGTATTACTGTTATCCCTGGTATGCTTTTATATATGGATAGATTACCAGCTTATTTACTCGTCAATTTTATTGGTTTAGCTGTCGCTTTTGCTCTAACTATGGTATGCTTTAAACCAGAAGAATAATTATTGCAAAGGATGACTTTATCATGACTCAAAAACTCACTATACAAGATATTGCTAATCTAGCTGGAGTAGCTAAAAGCACAGTTTCTCGCTATCTAAATAATGGTTACGTAAGCAAGGAAAAAGCTATGTTAATTGATAAAGTCATACGTGAAACAGGTTATAAATCCAATTTTTTCGCCAAGCGTTTAAAAACTAAACAAAGTAAATTAATCGGCATTGTCATGCCTCGTTTAGACTCTTTTTCTGCGGGCAAATTATTGACAGGTTTTAATATAATTTTACAACAAATGGGATATCAAGCTTTGATTTTAATCAGTGAATTAAATTCGCAAAAAGAACTAGATAATATCTCTCAATTAATTCAACAAGGTGTAGATGGAATTATCGTTGACTCTATCAATATCAATGACAATCATCTAAAATTAATCAATCAAGCTAATATCCCCATCATTTTTACAGGACAAAGCCACGATAAAGTAAATTTTATCAAAGTAGATGATATTAATGCAGGCAAATTGATGGGCGAATACATCACCTCTTTAAACCATCAACAAGTAGTATTTTTAGGCGTGTCCCCTCAAGATAAAGCTGTAGGCATAGACCGCTATAAAGGATTTAGACAAGGTTTTCTCGCTAATAATCCGCAAGCTAAAATATCTTTTGTTCAAACTGATTTTAGTTTTGAACAAGCCTATAATTTAGGCGATACTGTAGTGTCTTTTAATCCTAGTGCTGTCATCTGTGCTACAGATAATATCGCTTTAGGATTATTGCGTTATTTCCATGAAAAGAAAATCCATGTTCCCCAAGATATTTCACTTGCTGGTTTTGGTGGTTATCCTGTAGGCAGTATATCTTATCCGTCATTGACTAGCCTAGCCTTTGATTATAAACATCTTGGCATAAAAACAGCAGAAAAATTATTATCTATGCTTCAAAATCACCCTGTAACTTCTGAATATGACCACAATATGAATTTAATCATACGTGAAAGTACGCAGTTAGCTAAAATATAAACCTAATATTTAATAAAGGAGGTTCTTTATCTATGCAATGGCATAACAAATTTCATTTGGAAATGCCTAAAGGATTAGTCAATGATCCTAACGGTCTTTGTTATCATCAGGGTAAATATCAAATATTTTTCCAATGGAATCCTTTTGGCTGTGAACATAAACATAAACACTGGACATATACACAAACTACAGATTTTATAAATTATACTAAGCCTCAAATAGCTTTAGCTCCTGTTGATAAATTTGACAAAGACGGCTGTTATTCTGGCTCTGCACGTAGTAAAAATAATAAATTAGAAATCATTTACACAGCCAATTTAAAAGATGAACAAAATATACGCTATCCTCGTCAAGTTTTAGTTAAACAAGATGATGATGGTGAATTCATCAAAGAAAAAATCATTATTGATACCGTACCTAAAGGATATACTACACATTTTCGCGACCCTTATATATTTACCAAAAGTAATCGCAGTTTCATTATTTTAGGCGCTCAACGTGAAAATTTAACAGGTTGCGCTTTAATCTATGAAGAAATTGATGAAAATTGGATTTTTAGGGGTGAATTAAAGACTCAACTAACTGATTTCGGTTATATGTGGGAATGTCCTAATTTATTTACTTATAGTCAAAAAGTAGTCAATCTAAAAATATATTAAATTCACCCTTTCCGTTTAATATATTTTAGTTGACTACTTTTTCTTTTTATCTACATAATTATTTTAAATTTTATATCTAAGACATTATATTAATTCTTGTAAACAATTCATTATTTTAACATGAGGAAATTTTGCAAAATCTGCTTTAATATTATTTCCTGTTAATACCCCTGCAAAATCCACCTGCGCATTTTGAGCAGCTTGAGCATCTACAATATTATCACCAATGTAAATTACATCTTTTTTATCTACATTTAAACGCTTAACAGCTTCTAAAATTCCATCTGGAGCAGGTTTATACGCATATTTATCCTCACTGCCAATAATAAACTCTACCAAATTATCTATTTTATCCCTAGTCAAAGTCTGCATAATACGACGACGTGTTTTACTAGAGATAATTGCTATCTTAGCCCCACGTTCTTTTAAAGTTTTCAATACCATTTTTGTATCATTATATAAATATGTATTCTCTGTCATATATAAATCAGCAAAAACAGTATATTTATCTTTTAACTCCTGTATCTTTGCTTCATCAACCTCTCCAGTCAATATAGACAAAGCCTCACTCATAGGCAGACCAATAGTTCTTTTTATCTCATCTTTAGGACGAAGCGGATACCCCTCCTGCTCCATAAGCAACTCAAAACACTTCACAATACCAACTTCCGAATTTGCCAAAGTATAATCAAAATCAAATAAATAAACCTTATAGGACATAAAAATTTCTCCTCAATATATGCAATGTTTGTCTTCTTTTAAATAAAAATGTAAAAAAAGAAAGTTGCCCTATGATACTGATTTTACTCTGATAAAAACATTTTTTTATTGCTGTAAAATCCACTAATAGGTACAACATTTCACATAATTTTTCTTATTCATAAACTAATATAAACATTAATTACAATTAAATAATACGTATTTTTATTTCCCGCATTATAAAATTTTAAAGGTAACCGCAAGGTTATTGAAAATAATTATCGATGAATACGGTTTTAGTCTGAATGTTTGAGCGTAGCGAGTTTCTAAGCGTTGTATGAAGCGATAATTATTTTCAAAATTAAAATTTTATCTGCGGTGATTTCTTTGGTTCGTTTCTTTGTCATCAAAGAAATGAACAAAAACTTACGATAATAATACCATATAAATTGGAATTGTAATTATAGATAATAATGTAGTCGCGGAAACTACTAATGTTGCATATTCTGTATCTGTATTATAAAGACTAGATAGTACTACTGTTTGAATCATCGCCGGTAATGACGCCATGATTACAAATACTTTAAACATCAATTCTGGCATAGGGAAGATAAAAGACAATAAGTACATGCTAAGCGGTGCAATTATAAATCTACCTAAACATATACCTATTAAACCTAAATCAAAACGAATTTTTTTCAAACCCATGGAATAAAGTGTTACACCTATAAAAATCAAAGCAAGTGGTGTTGTTAAATTTCCCATATATTGAGCTGTATCCATAAAAAATTTAGGTAAAGGAATGTCTAAAATTAAAATAATCAATGAAGCTAAAAACCCTAAAATCGGTGGAGAAAAAATTCTTCTCAAAGTTTTTAAAGTAAACATTTGCTGATAAGAAAATTCTTTTGAATCTGCTTGAATACAAGCATTTCCTAAAGTCCAAAAGAATGTAGTATTAGCAAAAAAATACAATAAAGTATAAGGTATTGCTTCTTCGCCAAATAATGCCATAGTTACTGGTAAACCTACAAAAATAGTATTTGAAGTTGTAAATGTAGATTGAAAAATCCCTCTATGACCTTTTTTAGACATAAATCTTGCCAAAAACACACTTAAAATAAAACATACACCAATAGAAATAAATGGCACGATAGAACCAGTTATTAAATGCAATAATTGGTCATGACTAAAAGCATGTGTAATATTATAGATAAAAAACAAAGGCAATGATACATTTGTTACCAATTTCGGCAATAGAGCTTTATTATCTTTGTTTATCCAACCAATCTTAGCTAGATAGCAACCTATCAGCCCCATAAAAATCAAAGTCAAAACACCACTGATAGCGTGTAGTAATGCTTGCATATTATCATTCCCTTCATTTATTAAGTTTTATCTTTATCAACTAAAAAATAATTTGTGTAAAAATCCTAACAGATTAAACCCTTCTGTTACTTCTTCTGTCGTTACCATATCTACACTACCAACAACATTTCCCTGATATAATAAATCAACTGTTCCCACTTTAGCACCTTGTTTTAATGGAGCATCTATATATGCTGGTAAATTCATTTTCCAAGAAAAATCATCTACATTATCTGTATCCATGACTAAATAAGTAAAAGGCTGTATAGGTTTTACTGTAGTCTTATAATTAGTGCTATTATGCGTATATATACTAGAAATTAATTTCTGTTCATCAACAGTTTTCATTTCTTTTATATGTTTAAATCCATAATCCAATAAAGCTCTGCCTTCAACAAAACGAGCTCTACTATCTGATGTTTTCAATACTACGGCAATAAGTGTAATACCATTTTTTTGTGCAGAAGCTACTAAACAGCCACCAGCAGCATCAGTATATCCTGTTTTTATACCAGTTACATCATCATAATTCCACAATAAACGATTTGTACTACCATAGATATCTTTTCGTTCCGCTGGATTTACCCACTGTATCTCTTGTTCTTTTGTTGATACTATCTTACGAAATTTTTCATTTTGATATGCATATCTTGCAATCTTAGCTAAATCTCTAGCTGTTGTATAATGATTTGGGTCTGTCAATCCATGAGGATTATTAAAATGTGTATTAGTAGCGCCAATTTCTTTTGCTTTATCATTCATCATTTGCACAAAAGTTTCTAGAGAACCTTTTCCTACATAATAAGCAATAGCAGCGGCACCATCATTACCAGAAGCTAGCATTGTAGCTTGCAAGAGTTCTGACATTTTTATTTTATCGCCTTCATTTATATAAATGGCAGAACCCTCTACACCTACAGCACGTTTATCAACTTCAACAATGTCATCATCATTTGCATTTTCCAGTCCAAGTATGCAAGTCATCATCTTAGTTGTACTTGCAGGCATTGCCTTAGCGTCTGGATTTTTTTCATAAAGAACTCTACCTGTAGTTGCATCTATCAAAATTGCAGCTTGAGCAGTCATATCTTGTAGATTATCTGCTGTAACAGGAATATATGGTTTTGATTCATCTACTGGTGGAGCATCATCTACTATGCTATCCATAGCCCTTGCTGGGTTAAATGCTATAAAAATTTGTATAAAAACTATACTAAAAATTATAAGTCGTTTAAAAATCATCTCATTCACTAGCTAATCGTCCTATCACAAAAAATGTACCACGAGCTTTGGCACATAATTTATTATCTTTATTAAAAACTTCACATTCAGCAACTACTGTACTTTTTCCATTATGAATAATCATTCCTTTTACAATAGCCACATCTTCCATATCAATAGATTTTAAAATATTAATATTAAAATCCAAAGTTACTACTTTCTTTCCCACACTAAGACAGGCTGCGCCCATAGCCATATCGCAAAGGGACATAATCACGCCACCATGAGCTATGCCATAAACATTTGTATGTTCATGTTTAATTGTCAGACTAACACATACATTACCCTTATCAATCGAAACAATATCTACACCTAAATGTTTTGTAAAGGGATTATCTTCATAAAAATTGTTGATATAATCACTTATACTTTTCATATTATCTTGATTAAATTGTTTCACACTTTTTCACCTGCCTTTATAGATAAATTTTATTATAATTTACGTTTTTTTTGATTTCAAGAAAAAGCTAACTTTTTTATTTATTTCTTAATATAGAAATAAACCAACCCAAAATTTTTCTATGAATAAAATTCTATAAGGTAAAATAAACAGCATTTAACATTATATATTGAGAGATTTTCAGATATAATTTACTTTAACAAATAAAAATTTATCCATTATTATAAGGCTTTTACCTCATCATAAAACCAATATTTAAAAATAACATTTCTTTTGATTTATTATGTTTTAGTTATGGAAATGACAGAAATGATGTTCAATTAAAGTTTTTTTAGAAAATTTCTTATTTTTTTCCAAAATGCACTAGTCATTTTTGCAATTTTTAGTTATAATTAACAAAGACATAATTTTCAAACGATAATGTTAAATATACAATTATGTTCTATGATGTATTAAGAGAGGGGTTTATTTATAATGGAAACTACACTTATTATTGAAAACAAAACTGGCTTACATGCACGTCCTGCATCTATGTTTGTACAGGAAGCTAACAAATTCAGCTCCAAAATCAAACTTACTGCTAAAGGTAAAACTGTTGATGCTAAAAGCATTCTTATGATCATGAGCCTTGGTCTTACTCAGGGTACTGAACTCACTATCAGTGCTGAAGGTGACGACGCTCAAGCAGCTCTTGATGCTCTTACTGGTCTCATCAAAAACAAATTCGGTGAAGAATAATTTCTAAACTGAGAGTTAATGAGAGAGGGGGATTTGTACTTTGCCGTACGAATTAAGAGGAAAAGGAGTTATTACTGGTATTTCTATTGCCAAAGTAATGAAACTCGGAGAAGATTTACAATCTTATATTGATGCTTACACTCCAGGAACTGCTGAAGAAGAAGTATCAAAAATTAAAGAAGCTTTAGCTTACGCAGCTGAAGTACTTCAAACAAATATTAAAACACTTCGTGATAAAGGCATGCTTGAACAAGCAGGCATTATGGAAGCACATCGTATGATGGTACAAGACCCTATGCTCGAAGAAAATGCTATGTTAAAACTCGGCGCTTGTGGAAGTGCACCAAAAGCTGTACTTGAAGCGTCTGAAGAAAATGCATCTATCTTTGAACAAATGGACGACACTTATTTCCGTGAACGTGCTGTAGATATCCGCGATGTTGGTAAACGCGTAACAAGACGTATTTTAGGTCTTAAAGAAAAAACAGTTGATGGTGGTGCTGTAATTCTCTGCGGAGAAGAAATTGAACCATCTGTTATCGCTAACATTCCTACTGAAAAAATTGCTGGTGTAATTTTAGGTAATGGTAGTACTACTTGCCATGCTGTAATCATTGCTAAAGCAAGAGCTATCCCTACTGTTGCAGGTCTTGGCGATAAAATTAAAGATATTCCTGATAATGCTGAAGTTATCTTAAATGGTGAAACTGGTGAAATCTTTGTTGAACCAACTGAAGATTTAATCGCTTCCTATCAGGTAAAATTAGAAGAACAACGCCGCTTAAAAGAACATTATGCTCAGCTTTCCAAACTTCCTACAGTAACTAAAGATGGTGTAGAAGTTGACCTTATGGCTAACATCAGCACTCATTTAGATGTTGAAGCTGCTATGAAATTTGGTGCTAAAGGCGTTGGTTTATTCCGTTCTGAATTCTTATTCATGGGTAGAGATACTATTCCTGATGAAGAAACTCAATTTAAAGCATATAAAGAAGCTATTGAAAAATGCAATGGTCATTTATGTGTAATTCGCACAATGGATATCGGTGGCGATAAACCACTCCCTTACTTAAATATCCCAGAAGAAGAAAATCCTTTCTTAGGTTACCGTGCAATTCGTATTTGTTTAAACCGTCGTGAAGTATTTATGCCACAGGTTAAAGCTATTTTACGTGCTGGTCTTTATGGTAAAGCAGCAATGATGCTCCCAATGGTTATCAACGTAGAAGAAGTAAAACAAGTACGTGCAATTATCGAAGAAGCTAAATCACAGCTTGCTCATGAAGAAAAACCATTCTCCAATAATGTTCAACTTGGTATCATGGTTGAAACTCCAGCAGCTGCTGTAATGACTCCTGTACTTGCTAAATACCTTGATTTCTTTAGCATTGGTACTAATGACCTTGTTCAATATACACTTGCTGTTGACCGTGTTAACACTAATGTAAGTTATCTTTATAATCACTTTAATCCAGCTGTTCTTCGCCTCATTAAACTCACTATTGAGTCTGCTCGTAATAATAATATTTGGGTAGGTATGTGCGGTGAAATGGCTAGTGACCCTAATGCTGCTGCTATTTTAATGGCAATGGGTATCAACGAACTTTCCATGAGTGCTCCATCTATTCCACGCGTAAAAGAAAAAATCCGTTCCATAACATCTGCTCAAGCTAAAGCAGCTTTAGACACTGTTATGACTATGGAAGATGGAAACGCTATTAAAGAATATCTTCAAACAGCATTATAATAATGACAGATAATATTAATTCTGCTCATGGTAAAGAGCAAAATATCAAGATGAATTTGTTAAAATGGCTAAATGAAGGAAAAGATCCTTATAGTATCATTTATGAATTAGCAAAATATCTTGAAACTGTATCATCTGAACCAGGTTATGCTGATATTATATTGAATGATATCAGAACTGTTTATGGCATTGGTTTAAATGAAAAAACCGTATTAAGTGATGAACTTCTTGAAGTTAGGACTCGCCTAGCTAAACTAGAAGAAGCTTTTAAACAGGCTACTAGCGATGAAGTTCAAAGTCATTTAAAATTTGCCATTGAACATCATAAAAAGAAAATACAAGAACTTGAACATAAATTAATGTAGTTTAAGCTACTTATAGAAAAGGACTTAGTTTTATAAAACTAAGTCCTTTTTATTTTAAATAAAAGTAAACATAAAAGCGACATTAAAAGCCATTAAAACTTAAAATGTCGCCTATTATCATTTATAAATTATTATCAAGCTCTATTTTGTGGAACCATATCTTTTACATCAAGAGTTCCTTCTTTAGAACGAGCAGCAAATTCTGCTGTTGCAGTGAATAATACATCACTAGAACTATTTAAAGCTGTTTCACAAGAGTCTTGGAGCACACCAATAATAAAGCCTACACCTACAACTTGCATTGCGATATCATTGCTAATACCAAAAGATGCACATGCTACTGGAATGAGTAATAATGAACCACCAGCTACACCTGAAGCACCACAAGCGCCAACTGTAGCGATTATAGATAATAATAATGCCATCAAAATATCAACTTCAATACCAAGTGTATGAGCAGCTGCCAGGGAAAGAATAGCAATTGTAATAGCAGCACCAGACATATTGATTGTTGCACCAAGTGGAATAGAGATAGAATAATTATCTTCATTTAAACCAAGACGTTTACATAAAGAAAGGTTTACTGGAATATTAGCAGCAGAACTACGAGTGAAAAATGCATATAAACCACTTTCACGAAGAGTTGCAAATACTAATGGATAAGGATTACGACGAATGTGTAAGAATACGATTAATGGATTCATAACAAGCGCAACGATGAAGAATGCTCCAAGCAATACAACAAGTAAATGAGCATAACCTAAAAGAGCACCAATACCACTTGTTCCTACTGCATTTGCTACTAAGCCCATAATACCAAATGGAGCAAAACGAATAATCCATTTTACAATTTTTGTAACAGCACTAGCTAAATCAGCAATCATAGTTTTAGTTTTATCGGAAGAAGCATGTAAAGCTACACCTGCTAAAATAGCCCAAGCTAAAATACCAATATAATTTGCATTAACTAAAGCATTAACAGGATTATCAACGATACTCATAAGTAAATTATGTAAAACTTCTACGATACCACTTGGTGGTGCTATTGTAGCATCTGCAACTTGTAATTGTAATGTAGTAGGGAATAAAAATGACATAGATACGCCTACTAAAGAAGCAAAAAATGTTCCAAGTACATACAATTTAACAATAGGTTTCATAGATGCACTAGCATTTGCATTTTTTTGTGCCATAGCGTTCATTACTAAAATAAATACCAAAATAGGTGCAATACCTTTTAAAGCTTTAACGAATAAATCCCCTAAAATAGCTACGGCAGGTACAGCTGTCGGCACAGCCACTGCAATGAAAATACCAATTATAAGCCCTAAAACTATTAGTTTTAATAAAGCCATTTCTTGATATTTTTTTCCAATACGACTTAACAAAATAATACATCTCCTTTAAAACTGCACAATATAAAGACAAATATTTTCTCATAGTATACATCATTTTTACCAAAATGACAAGTATTATGCACTCTTGAAACTCAGATAAATATTTTTTCTTCTATATAATATAGATATAATAAAAAAAGGATTAAGAATTTTGTCATTCCTAATCCTTTTAAACTCAATGAATTTCTATAGATTTTACTACACCTTCCATAGAAGTAAAATATGTGGATATTTCTGCTAATTTTAATTTATGTGGATTAAACATTAAAATATTTAATTCTACAATATCTTCAGAGACAAACACTACTGAAAAATTTTTACTTTTTAGACCTAATTTTAATAATGCATTATAGACTTCTTTTATCTTTTCACTATCATTGATCATTCTTATTTTTATCATAATATTATCAGTTGGAACTAACCAACTATCCATTTGCGATAAAATCTCTAATATTATATACACTAACAATGAAGCAAAAACAGCAATTATATAATATCCTGCACCCACAGCTAAACCAACACCAGATACTACCCAAATACAAGCTGCTGTTGTAAGACCAATTACATTCACACCTTCTTTAATAATAGCTCCTGCACCTAAAAAACCTATACCACTTACAACTTGTGCAGCTAATCTTGCAGGATCAGCATTTGTTTTTCCCTCTACTTGCTCATACAATAAATTTGATAAAATCATAATTAAACACGAACCAATACACACTAAAATATTCGTTCTAAGTCCTGCTGATTTATGTTTAAATTGTCTTTCATAACCAATGAGTGCACCTAATACAGCTGATAAAATTATTCTAAAAATATATTCGATTGCATTTTCCATATATTCACCTAAATTCTTAAAAATCAATATCAAAAATATAAATAAATTATCTACATCTTAAATTTTATTATACTAAATATCACCATTTTTATCTCTAATTTACTTTTTAATTTAATTTTAATTTAATTTTAATAAATCACACATTCCGATATTTTATTTCTTAATATTAATTTATTTGCACTAAAAACCATCCATATTTATTAAATTTTGTTTCATTTACTTTAAAATTTTACTATTTTCAACAAACAAAACCACCTTTTTTTCGCTATTATTTAATAATTAAAAATAATCTTTCTATTACAAAGTTGCATTTTTTTTATCTTTATGCTATCATTTTAGTAGTTCAAGAAAAGAATATATTGAGCAGAGGAAAAAAAGTTGAGGAAACGTGGATACTCATACACAATCATTTCTCCTAACAATATATTTTCTATTGAACAAAAAATATATTTTATAGGAGGAGTTTTGTTATGTCTAAAAAAACTCTTGTTTCTGCAATTACTGCCGCTCTCGTAGTTGGCGCTGCTAGCACAACTTTTGCTGCTGCAAATCCTTTCAGCGATGTTCCTGCTGATAGCTGGGCATATGATGCTGTTACTACTCTTGCTGCTGATGGTGTTATCGATGGTTATCCAGATGGCACTTACAAAGGCCAAAACACTATGACTCGTTATGAAATGGCTCAAATCGTAGCTCGCGCTATGGCTAAAACTGACCTCGAAAAAGCTGATAAAGCTCTCGTTGACAAATTAGCTGCTGAATTCGCTGAAGAACTTGATAACCTCGGCGTTCGCGTTGCTGACCTTGAAAAGAAATCCGATAATGTTAAATGGGGCGGAGAACTCCGTTACACTTATACTAACGTAAAAGATGATTTTGAAGGACCTAATGTTGATAAAGATGGTAATGAATTATTATTCCGTCTTGATCCAAAAGCTTATATCGGTAACTCTGGTTGGACAGCTAATGCTCGTATTGATTACACTGTTGACATTGATACTGATTCTAATGGAAATGATGCTACTGTTGATCGTATCTATGTTGAAGGACCTCTCTTTGGTGCTACTGTACAGGCTGGTAAATTACCAGTATTTACAGCTCAAGGTTTAGTAATGGATGATCCTATCTCTGGTGCTCAAGTTGCTTTTGGTAGTGATGTATTCAATACTACTATTGCTGCAGGTCGCTACAATGAAACACATGAATCTTTTGGTGTAAAAAATGGTAAAGATATTACTGCTGAATACTATGGTGTTCAATTTGATTATACTCCAAACGATAATTTAGAATTAAATGCTGGTTATACTGCATTGAATAATGTTGATGTAATTGCTAATTATGGTGCTAATATACCTCTTGTAGATGGTGCTGATAATGATCTTGGTATTTGGTATGTTGGTGGTAAATATGCATTTGATAAAAATGTAGCTTTAGCTGGTCAATATGCTAAATCTGATGCTGATGATTATGATACAGCTTGGACTGCTGAACTTCAATATAAAGGTGCAGATATTGCAGATGCTGGTTCTTGGGGTATGTATGCTGGTTACCGTTCCATCGATCTTCTCTCTGTAGTACATCAGACTTATGATGATGTTATCGATGCAGGTTACAAAGGTGCTGTTGTAGGTGTTAAATTTGTTCCTGCTGAAAATATTCTTGCTACAATCGAATACTTCGATGGTAAAAATATTATTGCTGACGATCTTAACATGGATAGTGATGCAAGCAAATTCTTCGGTCGTGTTGACTTCTTCTTCTGATAAACACTCAGCAAGACTGAAATTTAATAGTAATATACAAAGAGCAGACTTAATGTCTGCTCTTTTTTATATTTACTTTTGCTTTTAATTTTACTTATAAATTTTGTTACTTTTTCTATAAGATGAAACTAATCTTGAAAAGATATTGGCGATACAGGTTGGACTGCTAACGTTCGTGTCGATTATGAAATGAAAGCTGATGAAGATGCTAATGGTAAAACAGTAGTAGCTCGTGCTTATGCTAAAGGACCTATTGGACATAATACTACCGTTACTGCTGGTAGAATTCCTCTTCTTGATACTTATGGTATGCTTCTTGATGAACATATGTCTGGTGCTCAAATTGATATTACAAGTGGTAGCGATAAAAACTTCACTACTTCTCTTTTAGCAGGTCGCTACAATCCTGGTCATGATAATCCAGATATTTTACCTGGTCAGACATTAAAAAATTTTACTGCTGATTTCTATGCAGCACAATTTAATTATAAAAGCGAAAAATTCGATGCTAATGCTATGTATGCAGTAATGACTAATATTGAACCAGGATCTAAAGATTGGGGTACATGGGCAGGTAGCACAATGTATGATTATGATAAAATGAATATCTGGTCTGTAGGTGGTTTATATCGCTTCGATAATAATTGGGGCTTACTCGGTCAATATGCTGTAAATACTGAATCTGATAATTCCGATGACAAACAAGCTTATATGGCAGAACTTCAATACAAAAATGCTAATATTGCTGATCCTGGTTCTTGGGGAGCTTATGTTGCTTATCGTCATTTTGGTAAAGATGTTACTATTGCTACAACATATAAAGATGTATTTAACAATCAAAAAGGTTTTGCTATAGGTGCTAGCTATGTTCCTGTAGAAAATCTCTTAGCAAGTGTTAAATATTTCGATGGTAAAGATATCGATTCCGATACAGATGCAGATAGATTCTACCTCAACCTTGATTTCTTCTATTAATAAATTATAAATTAAATGATAAATATTTCTCTCTTAATAAAATAAAAATTAACCCCTAAAAGACAGGTTTTTTACCTGTCTTTTTTTATAAATTAATAAAATATCACTTAATTACTATCCATAAAATTTTTATATATTATATATGTAAAACTTTTATGTCAATGGAAAAATATTATTTATTTGTATAAAAATTCATAGGTAATTAAATATAGTACATTTTTTATTTAGTCAATACAAACTCAAACTACTGTCAATACCTATTTTAAAATTGTATATAAATTTATTTTACTGCACATACTATATATTGTGGTTAGTTTGACACTCATACATGTATATAGTATAATCGTTGTCAGCGATAAAAAGAAAATGAATTAAAACCATGGCATAGTATATTTTGCTCATGGTCAAATATACTAGGAGTGTCAGCTTACAATGATAAAAACAATCAAGAAACGCACTGGAGATATTGTGAAATTTAATGCACAAAAAATCACAGATGCTATAAAAAAAGCTAATATGGAATCTATAGATGAGACATTTTCCAAAGAGCAATTATCTACTATTACTAATAATGTTATTAAAGCATTAAAAAATTTAAAAACACCTGGTGTTGAACAAATACAAGATGCTGTAGAAAAAGTTCTCATCGCTGGTAATTTTGCTAGCACAGCTAAAGCTTATATTTTATATCGTGCAGAACATACAAAACTTCGTCAAGCTAAAGCTGATTTAATGGATATCTATAATGAACTTACTTTTACCAAAGCAAAAGATGCTGATATCAAACGTGAGAATGCTAATATTGATGCTGATACAGCTATGGGTACTATGTTAAAATATGGCTCTGAAGGTTCTAAATACTTTATTACTAGTCATATTTTGCCAAAAGATATTGCAGTAGCGCATATGGACGGCGATATTCATATTCATGATATGGATTTTTATATGCTCACTGAAACTTGTTGCCAAATAGATTTATTAAAATTATTTAAAAATGGTTTTTCAACAGGTCATGGTTATTTACGTGAACCAAATGACATTCGTTCCTATGCTGCATTAGCTTGTATTGCTATTCAGGCTAACCAAAATGAAATGCATGGTGGTCAAGCTGTACCAATGTTTGATTATTGCATGGCTCCAGGCGTTGCTAAGACTTATCGTAAACAATACTACAAAGCTCTCGGCTATTATTTCAATGCTATGCTTGATATGAAACTTGAAGATGCTAGCCTACTTTGTAAAAAAATCGAACAAACTCTTCCTATAAAAATCAGTATGAACACTGCTGATAAATTTGGTAAACTTCTAGTGGATTTCTTACCAAAACATCAACGTGAACATAATTATCAAGAAATAAATGAACAAACAACTCAAATGGCTCATAAATTTGCTATAAATACTGCATGGAATGAAACTAATGCAGCTACTTATCAGGCAATGGAAGCATTTATCCATAACTTGAACACTATGAATTCTCGCGCTGGTGCTCAGGTGCCATTTAGTTCCATCAACTACGGTACAGATACATCTCCTGAAGGTCGCATGGCTATAGAAAATCTTTTATTAGCTACAGATGCTGGTCTTGGTGATGGTGAAACTCCTATTTTCCCTGTACAAATTTTCAAAGTAAAAGAAGGGGTTAACTATGAAAAAGATGACCCTAACTACGATTTATTCCGTTTAGCAATGAAGACATCTGCGAAACGCTTATTCCCTAACTTTAGTTTCTTAGATGCTCCATTTAATAAAAAATACTATAAACCTAACGATTACAACAGTGAAGTAGCTTATATGGGTTGTCGTACTCGTGTAATGGGTAATGTTTATGATCCTACTCGTGAAGTTACATGTGGTCGTGGAAATTTAAGTTTCACAAGTATTAACTTACCTCGTTTAGCAATTGAAGCTAAAGGTGATATAAATAAATTCTATAAATCCTTAGATGATATGATTGATTTAGTCATTCGTCAATTATTACACCGTTTCAAAATTCAATGTGCTAAAATCGGTAAAAACTACCCATTCTTAATGGGACAAAATATCTGGCTTGACTCTGATAATATTGGTGAATATGACACTGTAAGTGAAGTACTTCGTCATGGTACTTTAACTGTTGGTTTTATCGGTCTTGCTGAAACATTAAAAGCTTTAATTGGTAAGCATCATGGTGAATCTGCTGAAGCTCAAAAATTAGGGCTTGCTATCATTGGTCATATGCGTAAACGCATGGACGATGAAGCTCAAAAAACAAAATTAAACTTCTCTTTAATTGCTACACCAGCAGAAGGTTTAAGTGGTCGTTTTGTAAAAATTGACCGCAAAATCTATGGTTCAATTCCTGGTGTTACTGATAGAGAATACTATACAAATTCCTTCCATATTCCAGTATATTATCCAATCAGTGCTTACAAAAAAATACAACTTGAAGCACCTTACCACAATTTAACAAATGGTGGTCATATAAGTTATATTGAAATGGATGGAGACCCTACAAAGAATTTAACAGCTTTTGAAGCTATTATCCGTTGTATGCATGATAACGGCATTGGTTACGGTTCTGTAAATCACCCTGTAGACCGTGATCCAGTCTGCGGATATACAGGTATTATCAATGGAGTATGTCCAAAATGTGGTAGAAGTGAAGCTGCCCATAAACGCCATGTTATTTTAAAACGTATGCGTGATAATTGTTGCAGTGCAACTTCCATTTAATTTAAATTTATAAATCAACAAAAATATTCGATAGAAAGAGTGATACAAATGTTAGTTAATGGTGTAGAAGTAAAAGTTAATGGTTTAACAGATATTACAGAAAAAGAAATCGTAAATTATATCAATTATATTAAAGAAAATTCTAGTGAAACTCTCGCTAGCCTCACTATTTCCGATGCTGGTGATGGAGAAGTCGCTCTTGACTATCGCACTCAACCTGCTCAATTTGAACGTATTCGTCGTATTACAGGTTATTTAGTAGGTACTGTAAACCGCTTCAACAATGCAAAACGTGCTGAAGAACATGACCGCATAAAACATGGCCTTAATTAAGATTGCAGGCGTTGTCAATGATTCTATTGTAGATGGTGAAGGTTTTCGCTTCACCATCTTCACTCAAGGTTGCTATCACAATTGTCCTCAGTGTCATAATCCTCAAACTCATGATGTAAATGGCGGCCATGAAGTCGATACTGATGATTTACTTTCACAAATCTGTGAAAATCCATTATTAAATGGTGTTACCTTTAGTGGAGGAGAACCTTTTCTCCAAGCAAAACCATTGGCACAATTAGCCAAAGAAGTTCATAAACGTGGTCTTAATATCACCACATTTACAGGTTATACATTAGAACAATTACAAAATATGCACAATCCTGATATCGATGAGTTACTCAATCAAACAGATGTACTCATTGATGGACCTTTCCTCATAGAAAAAAAAGACCTAACTTTACAATTTCGTGGCAGTAGCAATCAACGTATTATTGATATGCAAAAAACACGCGAAAGTGGTCAAATTGTTTTAATTGAATATTAATTTTTCAGCAATAATCTAGATATATACTTAGATTATTGCTTTTTTTATATCATAATAACCTCTTAAATAAAACAAATATTTTTATCGAGAAAATTTGTATGACATATTGTTATTTTAAAGCAAAATATGTATAATAAATATTAAAGATGCTGAACGGCATTAAATCAAAAAGAGGTGTATATAAATGTTAGAAGATTTGAAAAAAATTGTTTTTGAAGCTAACTTAATGTTACCAAAATATCATATGGTAACTTTCACTTGGGGCAATGTATCTGGTATTGACCGTGAAAAAGGTTTAATGGTTATCAAACCATCAGGTGTAGAATATGATACTATGAAAGCTGAAGATATGGTAGTTGTTGATATCAATACAGGAAAAGTAGTTGAAGGTGATTATAATCCATCTTCCGACACAGATACTCATATCAAAATTTATCAGGCTTGCCCTGAAATTGGTGGCGTTGTACATACACATTCCCGTTATGCTACATCTTGGGCACAAGCTCGCTGTGATATCCCTGCACTTGGCACAACTCATGCTGATGATTTCTATGGACCTATTCCTTGCACACGTCCTATGACTGCTGAAGAAATCGCAGGCTCTTATGAAGCTGAAACTGGTAATGTTATCGTTGAAACATTCAAAGAACGCGGTATCAAAATGATGGACGTTCCTGGCGTTATCGTATATTCTCATGGTCCTTTCACTTGGGAAAAAGACCCTATCAAAGCTGTAAAAAAAGCTGTTGTTCTTGAAGAAGTAGCTATGATGGCTTATCATGCTGTAACTATTGGCAATAATTTTGAACCAATGCAACAAGAATTATTAGATAAACATTATCTCCGCAAACATGGTGCTAATGCTTATTACGGTCAAAAAAAGAAATAGTATATAATAAATAATAATATATAAAGTAAAAACCACTTGTTAAATAACATGATTTATCAAGTGGTTTTTATTTTGTCATTTTTTCCAAAACTATATTCAAATTAAATGTTATAATATATTTATTTCTAAAAAAATTATTTTTAAGGAAGTGTTTTTGTGATTGGTCTTGGAACAATTGCCAACACTATCGCTGTTATTATCGGTGGTGGTATTGGTTTATTTTTGAAAAAAGGCATAAAAAAATCTCTACAAGATTCACTATTACAGGCTATGGGAATAGCTGTTTTATTCATCAGCATAGGTGGTACACTTTCTCAAATGCTTGTATTTAAAGATGGTCATTTAGAAACTACAGGTACCATGCTGATGATATTTTCTTTATTAGTCGGTACTTTAATTGGAGAAATTATTAATATTGAAGCCAAACTAGAAAAACTTGGTGAATTTGCTCGAAAAATTTTACATGCTGATGAACAATCAAAATTCGTCGATGCTTTTGTAACAGTTACGCTTGTAATTTGTATTGGCGCTATGGCTATTATTGGAGCACTCCAAGATGGTCTATCTGGTGATTATAGTTTACTTTTGACTAAAGCCATTTTAGATGGTGTCATTTGTATGGTTTTTGCTTCAACTATGGGAGCTGGCGTTTTACTTGCGGCTTTGCCTTTATTTATCTATCAAGGACTGATTACTTTATGTGCTAGTTTTATATCACCTTATCTTACGACTGCTATGATTAATGATATCTGCTATATTGGCAATATTTTAATCACTATTATTGGTATAAATTTAACATTTAATAATATAATTCATATTCGTGTTGGTAATATGCTTCTTGCTCTTATAGTGCCAGTAGTTTATCATATATTTAGTTAATAATTTATATTGGAGGAAAATTTGTGGAAAAAATAAATAAAATTAAAGGTGCTTTATATGGTGCAATTATCGGTGACGCTCTCGGTGCACCACTTGAATTCATGCCTCAAGAACAAATCAAAGCTCAATTCGGCAAAGTTACAGAAATGATTGGCGGCGGTTGGTTACAAATTCAACCAGGAGAAGGAACTGATGAAACAGCTCTACTTCTTGCTACTGCTTATGGAATTATGAAAAATCCTGAAAATCCATTTGCTGAAATCGGCAAGAATTTCATAAAATGGGCTATCAGCAGACCAAAAGATATCAGTGATACAACTCTTCGCAGTATTGATAAAACAATGTCTAAAGGTCATGGTAAACATCTTATTCCTAAAGCTCGTTGGCAAGAGTCCGCTGGACAAGTGGATTTATTCAGCAATCGCGGTAGTGTAGATAATGGTGCTATATTAAATACTTTATATCCTGCACTTTATTATACTGATGAATTCAATGCTGTTACTACTGCTCTTGATATCACTAATATGACTCATGTAAATACCCAGTCTGATAATGCTTGCCGTATTTACGCTCAATTGATTTTCCGTATTTTGAATAACAATATCACTAAAGATGATATGGATAAAATGATTGATAATACTATGTATTACGATTATAAAAATGAAGAAACACAACCAACAGCTTCTGCTTACGATAGCATTATAGCTATGCTTCATGCTTTTATGCCTACAGATAATTTTGAAGACGCTGTACTGACTGCTATTAACTTTGGCGGTGATAGTGATACTATTGGTGCTATTACAGGTGGATTAGCAGGCTGTTACTATGGTTATGATAATATCCCAACTCGTTTTATTGAAGCTATTCCTTCTGATATCAAAAAAATGCTTGATACTATTATTGAAGCTATTCCAAACTAAAAAAAATATCCTTATAGATAGAAATTCTATTTATAAGGATATTTTTTATTTTATTTCTTAACTTTATAAACTCTTACTTCATAGGAACGCAATAATGTTGCTTCACGATTTCCATAAGTAGATGCTAGTAATGTTGCACCTTTTAATTCTGGTATTTTATAACCGCGAATTTTTGCTGTTGTATTAGCGATAACAATAATGCGTTCTGATTTATCTTTAGTTGTACGTGCATAAGCATATATACCTGGACTATATGACAATAATTCTTCATAATCACCTTCAATTAATGCTGGATATTGCTTACGTAATTTTATTAAATTCTTATAATAATTAAGTACAGAATTTTCATCTTCTGTTTCTGTTTCCACATTCAAATTAGGATATTCATCATTGAGTGGTAACCATGGTCTGCCAGTAGTAAAGCCTGCTTTAGAGCCACTATTCCATGTCATTGGACTGCGTGCATTATCTCTACTGTATTTCCAAACACCTTTCATAGCTTCTTTTGGTGTCAATTTATCTTTTAATGCCAATTCATATTGACCAATAGATGAAATATCATTATACATTTTAATGGATGGCCATTTTATATTTGTCATACCTAATTCTTGACCTTCATAGATAAATGGTGTTCCTCTCATAGTCAATAAAATTGTAGCAATAAATTTAGCTGCTAATTTTGTATCTGTTCCCTGTGGGAAGAAATAATTTGTGCAACGTGGTAAATCATGATTTTCAAAATAAACAGGTACCCAGCCATTATCTTTTGTAGCTTCTTCATCTTCTGTAAAACATTTTCTAATATCGATTAATTTCCATGATTTGCGTTTATGCCATGTACAATCTTCATCAAAACCTAAGCGAATATGGCTAAAATCAAAGGACATATCAAATGCACCATTTTCGCCAATCCATTTATCAAAATCACTTGGATAAACACCATCTGCTTCTGCTACTGTAAATATATCTGCTCTATCAAAAACTTTTTCTCTAAATTCATGTAGAAAATCTAATATACCATCTTGATAAGTTGTAGCTTTAGCGATACTAGCTAAATTATCTGCTCCATCTACTGGTAAATCTTTAAATTCACTAGGTTTTTTAATATATACAATCGCATCAATTCTAAAACCACGAACACCTTTATCTAACCAGAAATTAGCTGCATCAAATAAAGCTTGTCTAACTTCTTTATTTTCCCAGTTTAAATCTGGCTGAGCACTAGCAAAAGTATGCAAATAATATTGATTTGTTTTTTCATCAAGAGTCCATGCTGAACCGCCAAAAATACTACGCCAATTTGTAGGAGCAGAGCCATCTTCTTTACCATCGCGCCAAATATACCAATCACGTTTTGGATTATCTTTGGAACTTCTAGACTCTTCAAACCATTTATGTTTATCTGATGTATGATTAAATACTAAATCCATTACGATTTTTATATTGCGTTTGTCTGCTTCCGAAATGAGTCTTTCCATATCTTCCATAGTCCCATATTCTTTAGCTACACTACAATAATCAGAAATATCATATCCATTATCAACAAGTGGTGAAGGATAAATCGGACAAAGCCAAATAGCACCCACACCTAAATCTTGCAAATAATCTAATTTACTAATAATACCTGGAATATCTCCAATACCATCGCCGTTACTATCACAGAAAGATTTAGGATAAATCTGATATACAACTGTTTTTTGCCACCATTTTAATTCACCCATCATTTCCACCTCTATTTTTAATTAATCTAAGAAAAGCAGGTACTATTTGTACCTGCTTATTTTTATAAAATATCAATTATTTTGCAGCATTTAAAACTTCTTCTGTAATATCAACAGCAGTAAATAAAGCTACATCAGAAGTAATAACTACGCTATATCCATGTTCTTGAGCTACTTGTTTAATTGCATTATTAATTTTTTCTTGTACTGGTTTTACTAAATTAATCTGTTTTTGTCTTAAATCAGTAGCTACTCTTGCACGAACTTTTTGAATATCTGCAGGACTCATTTTTTCGTTAACAGATTTCTCAAATTCTTTTTGTGCTTCTTCAGTAAGTTTATTCATATTTTCCTGAATGGATTTACTTTCTGGAATATTAGCTAATACGTACTGATAATTAATAGTAGCAACACTTGCTGTTGTAGCTGGCTGATATACTTCAGCAGCAGAAGCAGTTCCTCCTATTCCTAGCATAAATAATGCCGAACAAATCATTGCTAAAAGTTGCTTTTTCATTTAAATGCCTCCTAATATGAACATTAAGTCATTAGTGTTATTATAGCATAAATATATCTAAATCGTTATATATTATTTATTATAAATTAATTAAAAATATTACTAAAAATTTCATCAGCTTTTTACAATTGCACGATTTACAGCAAAACATTTTTCATGATATCTTATACCAAATATCAAACATTAAGAAAGGATTTATTATGCATACTTTATCCGAAGATAAAATCAAAGCAAATCAAGTTGAAGGCGATATCAATTTAACTGCTACTAGAAAACAATGGCAAGATAAATTTCTCAGTGAAAAATCTAAAAAATTATTAGATGAAGATAGTAAATATTTCTTTCATCAAGCATTATCTTCGCCATGTTTAGACCCTATAAAAAAAGTAGATGGTATATACATATATGATGAAGACGGCAGAAAAATCATGGATTTTCATGGCAATAGTGTCCATCAATTAGGATATAATAATCCTTATTTATTACAGGCACTACAAACTCAATTGCAAACCCTATCTTTTTCACCGCGCAGATATAGCAATCAAATAGCTACAAAATTGGCTAAAAAACTAACTACACTTGCTGGTGGCAATAGACGAGTATTATTTACACCAAGCGGTACAGCGTCTATAGGTGTTGCCCTAAAAATGGTTAGACGTGCAAAAGGTAAATTTAAAACCTTATCTCTTTGGAACTCTTTTCATGGGGCAGGCTTAGATGCAATATCCGTAGGTGGAGAATATCATTTTAGAAATAATATGGGGCCATTATTGCCAGGAGCAGAACATTTTTTACCTTATAATTCTTATCGTTGTATTTTTGGCGATTGCTCTAATTGCAATTTAAAATGCCTAGATTATTTAGAGTATATCTGTAAATGTGAAGGTGATATTGGCGCAATCTTAATGGAGCCTATACGTTGCACTGATGTACAAATCCCTACTAAAGAATATTATCAAAGACTGCGTTCAATCTGTGATACTTATGACATTGCATTGATTTTTGATGAAATTCCTACAGCTTTTGGTCGTACAGGAAAAATGTTTGCTTATCAAAATTATGATATTGAACCAGATATTTTAGTTGTGGGTAAAGGTCTAGGTGGTAGTTTATATCCATTATCCGCTGTCATTGGTAAAGAAGAATTCAATATCTGTCAAGATATTTCACTTGGACATTATACACACGAAAAAAGTCCCTTAGGCTGTGCTATTGGTAATGCAGTCATCGAATATATTGAAAACAATAATATACTATCCCATGTAAAAGAATTAGAAACCATACTTTATACACGCACAAAAGAAATGAAAGCAAAATTTGAATGTATCGGCGATGTTCGCTTAATTGGAGCTTTACTGGGAATTGAATTAGTAAAAAATCGTCAAACAAAAGAAAAAGCTACTGTTGAAGCTGAAAAAGTTTTATATTTATGTCTAGAACAAGGATTGAGCTTTAAAATATCTCAAGGTTGTGTACTTACCTTAGCACCACCATTAATTATTTCTCCTGAGGAGTTAAACCTTGCTATGGATAAATTAGAATATGCTCTAACACAAGTTTTTAGACATAATATTTAAATAAAAAAACTACTATAGAATTTAGAAATTAACTCTATAGTAGTTTTTATTTTATTAAATTGTTGTATTCTCACCGATTAAGCCAATAAAGCCGCCATCTTTATCTACGCCACTTTCACTATGTCCAATAAGCCATTTATTAGCAGCAAAAAGTAATTGATTTTCACCTTTATTTTCAACTGGTTTTACCTGCAATGGAAGATTAGTTCCTTTTGGTAAAACTACACCACAACGAAATTCTTCATTATTTTCTTTGCATGGTGCATAGTGAAGAGTTGTCGCATAAAGTTCTACTGCTGTACCTGCTGGTACAAAGAAGCACTCTATATTTTTAGTTTCATAAGTATTATTTGTGTAATCGATATCTTGCTGACGACCAAGCATCAAAATTAAATCTGTAGCTGCAATATCGATTTCAGAAGAACGATGATATTCTACTGCATTTAATTTATTATTATAGCCACTGCAAAAACCAAATTCCACTTCTAATCCGCCATAAACTTCATCTTGCATCTGTTTAAATAAAGGCAATGCTTCTAAATCCGCATCAGAAGGTTCATATACTACACCTTCTTTAATAGCTTCTTTTGCTTTCATTGTTGCTACAAATTCAGCAGTATCAACATCTAAAACTCTACCGTATTGCTTGAATTCAATATCATGTACACTTTTCATTATCTTTACCTCATAAATTTTCTAATATTTTTATCTCATTTTTCATTATATGTCTACTTTTATCAGGGCTAATACCATTTACTAGATATTCAAAAACAATTTGCATAGCTCTTTGACCTTGTCTATAAGGGTGTTGATAAATCACTGCTTTAATTACATTTTTCTTCATCATTTCCACTGTAGTTGGCACTGTATCAAAAGCAATTATCGTTAAATCATTCTGTTTTTCTAATGATAATACCGCTCTACAAGCACCATATACACCAGCTGCTACAATAAATATTGCATTTATTTCTTTATGTTTTGTCAACATCATCTTAGTCTTATCATATGAAGATATATCATCATCATCATTTTCTTGAATATCTACTATTTTAAATTTAGGATTTTTATTTATATTTTCTTCAAATCCAGCTAAACGTTGCTTATGACCTAATACCTTTGATGAACCCATGACTATACCTATATTAGCCCCATTTGGTATAATCATCTGCAATAATGCACCTGCTGTTTCACCGCCATTAGTATAATCACTACCTACATAACATTGACGTTTGGATTTATCTACATCATTATTTATTGTTACTACAAAAATTCCAGCATCTACAAATTCATTGATTTCATTTATAATTACAGGGTCATTTACTGGATTAATAATCAAGGCATTTACTTTATCTTTAAGCTCTTCCATGATTTCATGCTGAGACTTTACATCATAACCTCTCATATTTTTCCAAATAACCTTCAATCCATAAATTTCATATTTTTCCGCAGCTAATTTTATACCTCTGATAACATCATCAAAGAAAGGATTGCCTTCTGATGAAATCACAACTCCCACCACTGGATTTTTCTTTCTAGCAGATAGTGCTTTTCCTGCTGGATTTGGCTTATAACCTAATTCTTTTGCCATAGATAACACAAGTTCTTTCGTTTCTGGCTTTACATTGCCACGTTCGTTTATAACTCTATCCACTGTTCCTCGTGAGACACCACAAAGGTCCGCAATTTGTTTTATCGTAACCATCTAAATCTTACCTCTATAATATTATAATATCTTAAATAAATCATAACATTATATATAAAAATATATTAGAAGTAATTTATAATAATTACTTCTAATATATTTTATAATTCTTATGCTATTGGCTCTTCTATTTCTTTTTTATCTGCAAAAGGTCCTGATATTAAATTAAATGTTCTTTTTTGTCCCATATAATCTCTATCAAATATAATAGGTCTACCATCTGGAGATTCAAATTTTTGTTCTGGCTCAAAAGCTTCTCCTAAAATAGCTGTATTTATAAATTGTATTTCCATCTTTGGTAAATATTCATACAAATTAGTCTTTAAATAAATCTTACCATCAATATTTTCTAAATACAATTTAATCTTATGTTCATCATCTATAATATATTTTTCTTCTAAATTACATGGTTGAGCTCCATTAAAATAAATATTTCCACCAGTATATACTGGTAAATGATCATAATAAATATCTCTATCTACCTTTTCCCAATCATCTACAGTTATATCTTCACTAAATTGTTTAAAATATTTTTCTGCTGTTGGATATCCATCATATGGTTTTGTACCACAAATAAAGTTATATTTATTCATCTTATCTAAATTTTTACTTTTAGTATAATCTAATAAATCTTTTCTAAATTCACGTTGTACAAAAATATTATTATAAAAACGTGCATCTCCATGTAAAATAGTCATAAATCCTGCTATTTCTGTACGATGTGGTACATGATATGGCGTATATCTAGGAGTAGCAAATTTTCTTCCTCCATTATCTGTACCATCTCCTACCCAAGTAAATGAACCTGCTATTAAATTATGCACAAAAGCAATACCTTGTGTACTAATTCTACCTGCACAAATTGATAATAAAATATTGTTATCAATTAATGTTGGTCCATGAGATACTTCTACAAAAATATCTTCTGCTAACGCTAAGCCATTAATAATATCTGTCCCCTCAGGTGGTTCATTATTATTAAATAAATTTTGACTTACACGTGTCCCCTGAGCCTGCCAATCAAGCCATAAACCACGAGTACAATATTCAAAATGATTCCTACGAATAATAACATCTATAGCTGCATGCATTTTTATTCCACCAATTTCAGCACCAGCTAAATCTTGTTTATTATTAATATGATGAATATGATTATCTTCTATTATAGAAAATACTCCACCTAAATGTCCTACAATACCAGTTTGCCCACAATGATGTATATTACAATTACGTATAATATGTGAACCTATATTTTCTTTAGACCAACCTTCTCTTTGTGCCTGACAAATAGCATCTCGTTCAGTTTGAGTTCCATCTTTAAAAAATCTTGTAGACCATTTATTTTCATTATTCGGTTGTAAATATTTTCCAAGAGATATCCCTGAACATTTTGAATCAGATACTTCACAATCCTCTATAATCCAACCTTTTGACCAATGTGGGCCAATCATTCCTTCTTGATAAGCTGTTGGTGGTGCCCATGTTGTGGCTGCTTGTTTTACTACAAAACCAGATAAAGTAATATAATTTACACCTGTTTTATCAGGATAAAAACAATTTCTACGAACATTTATTTCTACATTTTCTTCATTAGGATTTTTTCCCTGAAAATTAGCATAAATAACTGTAAAATTTTTATCTTGTACAGTATACCATTTATAAATTGTTGCATCTGGTTCCCAAGAAGCTTTATAAATACTAGGATTTTTTACATCTTCTAAATCAAATGTTTCATACATTGATTTTCCATTTAAATATACTTCACCAGTATGAACAGGTAATGATGCATTATACCAATCACCTTTTATCACTGTTGTATATGGATTATACTCACCAAAAATTCCATTTGGAATACGTACTTTCCAAACATTACCTTCATAATGAATCCAATTTTTTACTTGCTCCGCACCAGTTATAATTGCTCCCAATTTTACTTCTGAACAATATATAATAGGCTTTTCTTTTGTACCTGCATTAATTGGATTTACCCATTCTCTATAAATTCCTGGTGCTACTTTTACAATATCTCCAGCAATAGCAATCTGTGCCGCTTCTGTTATTGTTTGAAAAGGTTTTTCTTTTGTACCGTTTCCTATATATTTGGAATTAGCTGAAACATAATATATCATTTATATTCCATCCTTATCGATTTCAATCTAACTCTTTATACATAAAATAATCAAAATCAGCTGGTTTATTCATACCACTTATATCTACACAGTTTATACCGACAAACGCTCCTGTAAAGAATCCGCCACCTCTAATATAATCATCAGATAATTTATATGAATCAAATGCAAGCGGTATTTTATTATATGTTTTTCCATCAAATGAATATAAATAATAATATTTATCATATCTAACTTCAACTTTGAAATGTACTGCTTTCACATCTTCTGGAATAGCAATTTCATTACCAGCTAAAGGCATAGTGAAATTACCATTATCTGCACATACTATATCAATAATTCTACCTACATTTTCTTTCCATGTAATATGCACAGTAGTCCAATTTTCTGTATTATAATAGCAAACCATACCTGCCATTTGTTGGAATGTATCTGGTTCAAATTCTACACTTGTTGCAGCATCAAAATTAAAAGCTTGCCATCTTCTAGCTACAAAAGATTGTTTAAATAATGATGTTAATGATTCTTTACCATATAAACGTAAGAAACCTTTTCTTGCTTTTAATGTTGCCATGTCTTCTGTTAATGGTACTCTAAGTGATGCAAAATTTATATTTAATGTATCATCATCAAAATCATCTTTTTCAGGATAAGTTTTTTCCCATTTTTGTTCTGGTAAATTTGGTGCTTCTACTTCTTCAAGACCAGCTTTACCGCCGACAACTACTGGCCAACCATTTTCCCAAGTAATTTTTTGAATAGCAGTTTCTCTACCTAATGGGCAGTAAGCATGTTGTTCTCTTTCTCTAATAGGATATTTATCAAAAGCAAGTGGTCTACCAGTCAAATGTGCTAAATACCATTCTCCATTTTGAGTTTCAATTAAAGATGCATGTCCACATTTCTGCAATTTATTTGTTGGCTCTTTCCATGCGGATAATAAAGGATAATTTGGATCTGTTTCATATTCACCATCAATAGTCTTACAACGAGCTACTGTTTCACTATGCTGATATGTTGTGCCACCTTCAGCAACAAATAAATAGTACATGTCATTTATATGATATAAATGAGGGCCTTCTGTATATTTTATATCTGTACCCTTGTAAATAATTTTTGGTTTTCCTATTAATCGTTTTTCTTCTACAGAATATTCTTGTAAGCAAATTCCATAAAAATTATGATTATATACTCTATGATCCCAATACATATTTACTAAATATTTTTTACCATCAATATCATGAAATAACGATGCATCAAAACCTGAACCATTTAATTCTATTGGATCACTCCATACTCCATCTACAGTATCACATGTAGTCAAATAATTTTTACAATCTTTCCACATGCCATCAACAACTTTTACATCTGTATAAATAAGCCAAAATTTACCATCAGCATAAGATAAATCTGGAGCCCAAATACCACCTGAATTAGGATTTCCCTTCATATCTAAATATTTAACTTCATTTAATGGATGTGCTACTAAATGCCAATTTACTAAATCCTTTGAATGATGTATCTGTACTCCTGGAAACCATTCAAATGTAGATGTTGCAATATAATAATCATCACCTGCACGACAAATGCTAGGATCTGGATTAAAACCTCTTAATACTGGATTTTGTATTTTCATAATCTTTACCTACCTATTTTTTATTAGATTTTACATATGAAATAATTATATCCGCTGCTTTATCTAAAGATACTTTACTTGTATTAATAATCATATCATAATTTTTAGGGTCTCCCCAATTTTGTTTTGTATAATATTTATAATAATTAGCACGCTTATTATCTTCTTCATTTAATTCTTTTAAAGATTTGCCATCATATACTTCTTTTCCTCTTTTTTCTCTATAATCATCATTTGCACAAATGAAGAAAGAATAATGATTTGGTAAATCTTCTAAAATAAAATCAGCACAACGACCTAAAATAACACAGTCATTATCATTTGCTAATTGTCTAATTGCTTTAGCTTCATTAATAAAAACATCATTATTAAAGCCTGTATTTCTACTGCCAAAGTTGAAAAATGGTATAAAACTCAAAGATAATGGTGTTACATTATTTTCTAGGTTTCTCAAGTTATCTTCACTCAAATCATCTATACCTATTTGAGCTGCTGCCAAATGAACTATCTGTCTATCAAATAATTTATAACCTAATTTTTCTGCAATTTTATTTGCTAATTCTCTTCCTCCGCTACCATATTGACGACTTATAGTAATAACAGTATGATTATTCATTTTTAGGCCTCCATAACAATAAAAATACTATTAAATTAAAATATTATTTATTTCTTTTTAATTTTCTTTTGCATGACGAATAGCTAAATCTCTTACCACTTGTGGATAAATTTTATCAATATTAGCTGTTAACATAATTAGAATTCCTAATACACAAATACCAATTGGAATATATGCACAAATAGCCATTATTGCTGTTATAGCACTATCAGATTGTACAGCTAAAGAACCATCATAATTTCCCATAGCTAGTACAATACCTGTTACTGCTCCACCTAAACCTGCACCAACTTTCATGCCAAAGCTAGTTACACTATAAGTTACACCTTCAATACGTTTATTAGTTTTCCATTCACCATAATCTACTACATCGGCAACTAATGCAAATAAACCTGCATTATGTGGAGCTCTACCAATACCAGCAATAACATTACCTAATAAAGCACAATAATAATTATCTGGGAATAAGGCAATAATACCAAAACCAATAATCATTACTACATATCCACCAATCATACAATTCCATTTACCAAATCTATTAGCAATTACAGGAAAGAATAAGCATGATAACATCATTGGTACATTGCCAAATAATACAAGCATACCAAATATATTTTCATCATGAAAAATGTATTTTACATAATACATCCCACTACTACCATTTACTGCAAACATAATATAATCAATAACAAAAATTATTGCTAAATAAATAAAATATTTGTTTTTAACTAAATACCCTAAAGATTTTACAAAGCTTATATTTTCTTTTTTTACTTCTACAGGTTCTACACGTTCTTTACAGAAAAAGAAAGTTATTAATAAACAACACATAGCTATAATACCATAAATTGTTGTAATGCCAAACCAACCTAAAGCTTTAGCTGCTGGTGGTGTAACGAAAGAAAGAATTATTACTAAAAAGTTAACCATAAAAAAGCGAATAGAACTTAAGGATGTACGTTCTTTTTGATCATCTGTTATAAATGATAATAATGCATTATATGGCAAGTTAGATGCTGTATAAACAATAACTGTAAGGAAAAAATAAGTACAAAAAGCATAAATAACTTTTCCTGTTTCACTAATATCTGGCACACTAAATGTTAAAATTAAAGCAATAGCCATAAATGGAGCTGACCATAAAATCCATGGACGAGCTTTTCCCCATCTTGTTTTTGTCTTATCTAATATAGCTCCCATTACTAAATCACTAATACCATCAAAAATTCTTGAAGCTAACATTATACCGCCGACAGCAGCTGCACTAATCATTACACTATCTGTATAATAAATAGTCATAAATAACGCTAAAACATTCCAAACAAAGTTACAACCACAGTCGCCTGCACCAAAAGCTAGTTTTTCACCTAATGATATTTTTTGCGTTGCCATAAAAACTCTCCTCCTATATATACATAAATAAAAATTTATAACTTAGCTAAATCCTGATAACAACCTTTTAATTGCACATATACTTTCTTGTATAAAGCATGTCCTTGTTTATAATATTCACTTTCTTCTTTTATTGGACTGCAATTTGTTCCTGTTTTGATAAATTCATCACAAGCAGATACTACATCTTTGAAAATTCCAGCTCCTACACCAGCTAAAATAGCTACCCCTAATGCTGGACCTTCTTCAGAAGTCAATGTTTTTACTTCACATTCAAACATATCTGCAAGCATCTGGCGCCATACTGAGCTTTTGCCACCGCCACCACATGCCATCATTTCATCTACTGTTACACCCATTTCTTTCAAAATGTCATAACAATCGCTAAGTGAATATGCTACACCTTCCATGACTGCTCTCATCATATTTTCTTTTGTATGAATTGCAGATAAACCAAAGAATACGCCTCTGCAATTTGGATCAAGATGTGGTGTTCTTTCGCCCATCAAATATGGTAAATACATCAATCTATCACTGCCACATGGAATTTTTGCTACTGCTTCATTCATGAGTACATATGGATCTTTTCCCAATTCTTCTGCTTTTGCTTTATAATTATCAGCTATATTATCGCGGAACCATTTAAGTGATAAACCTGCTGCAAGTGTTACACCCATTACATGCCAGCAACCTGGTACTGCACAACAAAAAGTATGAACTCTACCTTTTGGATCAATACTTAATTTATCTGTATGTGCAAATACTACACCGCTTGTACCAATTGTAGTGAATGCTTTACCGTCTTTTACAATACCAGTACCAATAGCTGCTGCCGCATTATCTCCTGCACCACCTACAACTACTGTATCAGTGCTAAGTCCTGATAATTTAGCAAATTCATCATTGATATGCCCTGTTACTTCTGGAGATTCATATACTTTTGCCAATAAATTTTTGTCTATATCAAGTTTTTCTAAAATCTCATCTGACCATTGACGTTTTGGAATATCTAATAATTGCATTCCACTTGCATCAGATACTTCTGTTGCATACTCACCTGTCATGCAAAAACGTACATAATCTTTTGGCAATAAAATATGTTTACATCTTGCATAATTTTCTGGTTCATTATTTCTAACCCATAAAATTTTTGATGCTGTAAATCCTGTCAATGCTGGATTTGCTGTAATTTCTATCAATCTTTCAGCTCCAACCTTAGCAGTGATTTCTTCACATTCTTTTACTGTTCTTTGGTCACACCAAATAATTGAAGGACGAATTACTTCATTATTTTCATCAAGCATTACTAGCCCATGCATTTGACCAGATAAACCTACGCCTTTTACATCTTCAGGATTAATTTTAGATTTTGCCAAAACTTCTTGAATTGTATGTAAGGAAGCATTATACCAATCTTTTGGATTTTGTTCTGCCCAACCATTTTGTGGTTGATACATTGGATATTCTTCTGAAGCTGAAGCTATAACTTTCATAGTTCCATCAAATAATACTGTTTTTGTCGCTGAAGTTCCTATATCTAAACCTAATAAATATTTCATCATTTACCGCCTCTCATTTTGTGCTTAAGCACATTTGTTGTTTTAAATATATCACCTTTGAATTTATCCGTCAATATTTATTTTTAGCATTTTTCAGATTTTTTTAATATGTTTTTCTATTTTATTATAAATAAGTAAAAATATTATCTTTTAAAGTTTTTTTGAATGACTAACACTTTTTATAAAAAGACATTTTCTCCATTAAACCATTATTATAAATTTTCTAAAAAATTATTATTGACAAAAACATCACTACATGATATTCTTTAATTGTTCTTGATTGTGCCTAAGCACACAAAACACAATAACAAAATAAAATCGTAAATATATTAGTGTATATATAAAAGGAGAGTATATTCATGTTTAATAATATTCCTGATGTAAAACTTGGTATCATTGCTGTAAGTCGTGATTGCTTTATCGTTTCTCTTTCTGAAAATCGTAGAAAAGCAATCGTAGAAGCTTACACTAAACAATATGGTGAAATTTTCGAAGCTCAAACTGTAGTAGAAAATGAAATCGATATGCTCAAAGCAGTTGAAGAAGTTAAAACTGCTGGCTGTAATGCTTTAGTTGTTTTCTTAGGTAACTTCGGTCCAGAAACTCCTGAAACTTTAATTGCTCAAAAATTCGATGGCCCTGTAATGTATGTAGCTGCTGCTGAAGAAACAGGCAAAGACCTCATCAATGGTCGTGGCGATGCTTATTGCGGTATGCTCAACTGCTCTTACAATCTTGGTCTTAGAAAAATCAAAGCATTCATTCCAGAATATCCTGTAGGTACTGCTGATGAAATCGCTGAAATGATCAATGAATTTAATCCTGTTGCACGCGCTTTAATCGGTGTAGCAAATCTAAAAATCATCACTTTCGGTCCTCGTCCACAAGATTTCTTTGCTTGCAATGCTCCAATTAAACCACTTTATGATTTAGGCGTAGAAATCGAAGAAAACTCCGAACTTGATTTACTCGTTTCTTATAAAGAACATGCTGATGACCCACGTATTGATGATATCGTTAAAGATATGGCTGAAGAAATGGGCACAGCTAATCCATATCCAGATCTTTTAAAACGCATGGCTCAATATGAATTAACATTACTTGATTGGGCTGAAAAACATAAAGGTTCTAGAAAATATGTAGTATTTGCTAATAAATGCTGGCCTGCATTCCCATCTCAATTTGGTTTTGAACCATGCTATGTAAATAGCCGTCTTGTATCTCGTGGTATTCCTGTTGCTTGTGAAGTAGATATCTATGGCGCACTCAGCGAATATATTGGTACTTGCGTAAGTGGCGATGCTGTAACTCTTCTCGATATCAACAACTCTGTACCAAAAGATTTATTCGAAGAAGATATTGCTCCAAAATATAAAAACTACACTCTCAAAGATACATTCATGGGCTTCCATTGCGGTAATACTCCTATGTGCAAACTCGCTAAAGGTGCTATCAAATATCAGCTTATCCAAAATCGTTTACTCGAAAATGGTGGCACTCCAGATATTACTCGCGGTACTTTGGAAGGCGATATTGCTCCAGGTAAAATCACATTCTATCGTCTCCAAAGCAATGCAGCTGGACAATTACGCTCTTATATAGCAGAAGGTGAAGTATTACCTGTTGCTACTCATTCCTTCGGTGGTATCGGTATCTTCGCTATTCCTGAAATGGGTCGTTTCTATCGTCATGTACTCATTGAAAAACAATATCCACATCATGGTGCTGTAGCATTCGGTCATTATGGTAAAGCTTTATTCAGTATCTTCAAATTCTTAGGTGTTGAAGATGTAGCTTTCAATCAGCCAAAAACTATGATGTACCCAACAGAAAATCCTTTTGCTTAATTAAAGATAAATATAATAAATAATAATAAAGAGCATCTACTTTTGTAGGTGCTCTCTTATAAATAGGAGGATTATTTCATGAGTAATTGTATTATTACTATTGGTCGTCAATATGGTGCTGGTGGTCGTGAAATCGCTGAAAAATTAGCTAAACAATTACAAATACCTTTATATGACCGCAAACTTGTAGCATTTATTTCTGCTCATCTTGAAAAAGGTGTTTCTCTTGATGAATTAGATTTAACATATGACAATCTCTATGGCAGTGTTTCTCCATATGAAACTATGTTTGCTGATTTTAATGTAGAAGACGATAATTATTTATTCACTCCACAATCAAAAGCTATCAAAGCACTTGCTGAAAAAAATTCTGGTATTTTTGTCGGTCGCTGTGCTAATTTCATTTTGAAAGATGTAAAAAATGCTCATCACTTCTTTATTTGTGCAGATGATGAATTCCGCAAAATACGAGGCACTAATGTTTATCATAAAGATTTAGCTACATTAAAAAAAGAAGATGCTAAACGTGCTTCTTACTACAATTATTATACAGGTTCTACATGGGGTGATTGTGCAGATTATGATATGATAATCAATGTAGGTCGCTGTGGCATAGATAAAGCTGTAGAATTAATTGCTAATTACGTTAAATAATTAAATAAATCGCTAACAACTTTCTTTAAAAATATAACTTATCTAAAAAAGCTAGTACAAAATTGTACTAGCTTTTTTATTTTTCTTTTCACTTTATTTATACTTGAGCTAAACTTTTACAGCCTATTATCACCCCTTTTTCATCTCTAACCATATCAAACGGTACTAAAACATCATTTCTTTTATCTTTCACTGCTTGAGCTACTACTATAGATGTTATATACACTGTATCTTTATTAGCATTTGGTAAATCTTTCACTTCCCCTAAATTTGTTTTATAAACATCTACACCATTTACTTTACCTATTAAAACTTGATTTTGTTCACAACGTGCAACTGTTCCTGAAGGATTTATCACCATACAATCTTTATTTTTTACAATTTTTATTTCATGTGGAGTCAAATTTACTATATTCATTAAATCATTTCCTTTCTTTATTTAAACAACATAAGCATATCTAGATTTTGATTTCCAATTTGATACTAATTTTTCTAAATTTAAATATTCTACAAGATAAGGCATTATATAATTTACATATTTTTTCAAATTCATCAAAGCTGTATTAGGCTTGCGTTCATGTAACACTTTATTCAATAACACTGGTTTTTTATAGGCTTGATAACAACCACTTTTAAAATCTCTAGTAAATGCATATTCATGACCTCTCCCCGGTATTACCAAATAATAATCTAATTTATTTCTATTTTTTTCTGAACGTTTTGCTACAAAATAAATATTATTTTTAAAAGATAATTTACACATATTAAAAACTCCTTTTTTTCTACAATTAAATTATTTTAAATTTTGTTTTATACTTTATTAATATTAAGCCACTTTTTGTTTATTAACTTTTACATATCTACTATTATATAAATCTTCATCAAAATTAAATCTATTAAATACACTCTCAAAATCTTCCTCTAATAAACTACCTACACTACCATAAGAATTTGGGCTATTATCTAATAAATTACCGTTGGCATCAACTACAAAATAACTATTCACCATACTATCTTCTACTATACGATTGACATAAGGATTGGCTTTGACAAAATCATTAAATTCTTCCATTGAAATCTCTAAATCATGATTATTAAATTTCCCATTATCAAATGCTTTCATTTTCAAAACTTTCCATCTATCAATCTTTAGACCTTCTAACTGTTTACTGAATTGTTCTTGATAATTAAATCTATTGACTACTGTATTTATCTTAATTTTTATATTATGTTTTAATAATTCCGGATATATATTTAAAAATTCATCTCTACCAAAAACTTGATTTTTACAAGAACATCTGCCCATTTTTATACTATTATTTTTATCAAAAGAGTCTATGGAAAATCCTATCATATCTATATATTGAGCATATTTACTTAACCATTTATTTGTCATTAAAGAACCATTTGTTATTATCGAAACCTTCATATTCAAGCTATAAACATATTTTATTAATTCTCCAAGATGTGCATATAACATAGGTTCTCCACCTGCAAAATTTATAGCATTGACTTTTCCTGATTTATATAAATTATCTATAATATGTTTCCATTCCATAACACTAAGAGTTCTTCTACTATCAAAATGAGCAAAACATGTACGACAATGAAAATTACAACCTTCTAATAAATGCAAATTAACTTTAAACATTTCAATCATCCTTTCAATATCTATCAACTTTTATCCCTTACATTATTTATATCTGCCTCAATTTATTTATTTTGGCATTTTTATTAAAAAAAATTTTTTTACTATTTTATTCGTATATGTACAATCTATTCAGGGCTCTAATCCAAAGATTAGAACCCTTTTTCTTCACCTAATCAAAAATTTCTCCTACTAAATCATCTAACGCATTAAATAAATCATCACTCATACTATCTAATTCAGCTACCATATCATCTACTACATCTATCACCTCCTCTACTAACTCTAATGCTTCCTCCACTTCATTAACTGTATCAACTATATCTATAATCATTTCCAAATTATCCATAAAAAAATTCCTCCAATATTAATAAATCAATTCTCTTTATCATTCTTTTTCAAACTATTTTTTACTACTTCTTTTGCTACTGCTATAGTTACTCCTTTTATAACTTTTTCTTTTAATGTCTCTGTTACTACTATCTTCGCTCCTGCAATTAATAATGGTACTAAAAATGGAAACATAATTATCTACTCCTTTAAAAAATATATATTTTACTCACCCTTCAAATTCTCTGTCACATTTATTACATCTATATCTGCTAATTATATTTTCATCTACTAAATCTCCTGCTTTTGCACCTACACAACCACCACTAAGCATACCAGATAAACCTCCCAGAATAGCTCCCGTTGTACCACCAATAAATGTTCCTATAACTGGCACAAAACTACATATACTTGCTCCTAAAATAGCACCTCCAGTTGCCCCTTCTATACCTCCTACTGCTCCAGCTATTGCACCTACTGTTGTACCTACTTTTTTCCCTAAATTAATTGGAGATACATACTCACTTGTTTGACAATGTGGACATTTTGGTTGATTTAACATAACTATCTACTCCTTTAAAATTTATTTTTATATTATATATTTTTAATATTTACTTTATCTCTTTATTTAATTTTCAAAGAACTTTTCTTACATTATTTATATCTGCCTCAATTCATTTATTTTGGCATTTATTTATCAAAATTTTTCACTATAAATATCTTTTATAAATAAATTCCTATATAATTAATATAAAACTTCAACTGAAAATTCTGATAATCTCAGTCGCAAAACTCTTATAACAAAATATTGCAAATTTTTGCATTGTAAAATTTATCAAAATAGGTTATAATATCTTTAGTTGATTGAGTTTTAATAAAGAATATCATATATTTTTTTGCTAATATTTATACACGACTTCATTTTTAAAACGTAAAAAATAGCCCAAAATGACAAAAAAACGGCATCTCCGCCGTACCTCGTCATTACTGGCTTCGTGGCACTTTTTAAAGTGTCTAACATCACTCAATCAATCTAAATCCTGTTCTCAACCGCAAAGTGCATTTTCAGCCCAATAACGACGCGGGTTCCAGAGCACAGGGTTTAAAACTAACCCCGCTTATAGGGGACGGAAACTCTGACAAATAATGAAGATACAGATGCAATTATGATGTTTAAAACTAACCCCGCTTATAGGGGACGGAAACTCTTTACCAACATTCGCAGCGTCATGGGAATATTTTAAAAAGAGTTTAAAACTAACCCCGCTTATAGGGGACGGAAACCACACCACATATCATATCCGTCAATCATGTTATTACCTGTTTAAAACTAACCCCGCTTATAGGGGACGGAAACCAGTTTTCGTCATCTAAATCCTTCATACAGGATTTTAGTTTAAAACTAACCCCGCTTTTAGGGGACGGAAACTTAGGTCATTTAAGACCTAATCTTTGTTTGATTGAATGTTTAAAACTAACCCCGCTTTTAGGGGACGGAAACCTGCGTTAAGTGGATTTCTAGAATATACTAAAATTTTCAGTTTAAAACTAACCCCGTTTATAGGGGACGGAAACTAGCTAAAAAAGACTCTAGTCAAATGACTAGAGTCTTTTTTCTGTTTAATTATTTTATTAGCTATTTATAATTCTTATTCGCTCTTCTCTCCTAATCTACACCATACGGCAAAATGTTCACAATTATTAATTACTACATTATAATCTTCTTCAAATAAACGACTTCTCGCCCTATCAACAATTTCATCTTTAGTATATACTGCATCATACTCTACACGATAAATATCCGAACCGTCAGCAAAATCTTCTAAGCTGTTAATTCTAATAGAGCCTTCATTATATTCGTATATCCATCCATCTCCATCATATATACCATGATGACTATATACACTACGATGAACACCTACATGATCGCCTTTTTTTAATATATGTTTTGCTTCATCTACGCTCATTTTGCGTTTAAAAAATCTTAATATACTAGTTGCCTCATTCACATTTTCTAATGAATCTCCCACATTATTTACAACTTCTACTGCTTTTCCTATTTTTTCCAATCCTACATTCTTTAATGTTCTTTCTATGGCTCTAGAGCTTTCTCTTCTTTCTTTTTTACCATCAATATCTGGAATGTTTCTTCTCGATGGTACAGTTGTTGGTATATAAGTCTCTTTAGATAAAAATAAATCGAATAAACCCATAAAAATCATACCTTTCTTGATAAATTAAAAATAATATTTTGCTTTCTATAATATATATCTGTACAAAAAATTCTTTTTTGGCATTTCTTATAAAAAATTTTATAAAAAAATAAAAAAGAGCTAAGTTTTCTTAGCTCTTTTTCACTATTTACTTTAAACCTTTAATTACTTCTTCAATAGTAGGCAATGGCACTCTACTTGTAACTAGATTTCTATCTTCTTTATTTCCTAGTTCCATATATCTAGTCATATTATTCCATTTTTCACTATTTAATCCCATCATATATTTTGTACTCAAGATATCTTTCAAATCTTTTATTTTTTGCTTATATAATACAAAAGATTTAGCAGATAATTTATTTTTTATATATGATTTGAATTCATCAATAAACTTCTGTTTATCCACTTCTATTAAACATTTAGCAAAGCCTTTTTTATCTGTGGCAAAAAGTTTCTTATAATAAGTATCATCTCTAAAATAGAATTTTCCTGTTAATTTTATACTTCCTAAACCAATAGATTTACCCATACCTAATTTATAACAGATATCTTCTTCTTCTGCTATACCAAACAAATACATAAAAGCACCTAATTCTATAGCATCTAGATTTTCAAAACGAATTTTTCCTTTAAAATGATTATTTGCTTTCACTGGAGCAATTACATTATTCATATTTTCATTATCATTTTTAACGCCTTGCCAATCCATTTTTTTATGCCAATAAAATTTATAACCTCTAATACCTACCTCACTATCCCAATGTTGTGGATTTTTATATTCATCTGTATTCAAATAAAATTGAAATGATGTCGGATTTGGCCCCATAAGTATTTTAGCATAATTTTCTTTTTCTAATACTGATTTATCATTATCTAAATAACAATCTTCTACAAAAATTCTACTGCTCCAACATTCTTTATTACCAAATATAGCATCAGCAAAATCTATTTGTTCCTCTTTTAAAGCTCTTGGTACATGGTCTCCGATACTTTCTCGATAAGGAATACGATAATATGGACCTGCACCAAAATGACTAACTATGCCATTTTCTTCCACATAAAAACATGGCACTATATAATCAAATTTTTCTGCACCTTTTAAAAATTGTTCTCTATCTGTACCTTTTTTATAATTGTCTACATTTAATAAATCAAGACCTTTTCTATTTTTATCATCACGATAACCATTCAATATATCATCAGGTATTATATATTTATCTTTCCATACAGGAGATATTATTTGATAATAATGTTTTTTATTATTCATATACCCTGTAGATATATCAGCACCCTCATTATACCATTTTATACATGGTGCTTTAGGATTTACTTTCCATTTGTCACCTTTTTTTACCTTTAATTCAGCTCGGCAAATATAATATTGCTTGCCTTCACGTACTAAAAAACCTGCTTTAGCTATACTTGCTTTTTTAGTCTTTAAATTTCCATCTTTATCTTTATAAGTTTTATCATAAGTAAATCTATCACTATATAATTTTTTAGTAGGGTCTACTTTTTTTCCTGCAAGATTTCTAAAATAAAGTATTTTATCGGTGATATCTGGATTTTCCTTATCTACACGCATAGTGCCATTAGTGATTATCTTAAAAATATTTTTCAAACAACCACGTAGACTACTTCCTGGTATACAGAGATTTTTTCCATCAGAAAAGAACTTTTTATCCTCTCCTGCAATATATAGTGGAGTAATATTTTCTATATCCACTTCACAATATCCACTATATTTTTTGTCAGCTAATAAAAATTCTTTATATCCTTTTTGCATACCCACATTATCTGTATAGCCTTTTACATATTCATATAATGGAGGATGTAACACTACATCATTCAATGGAACAAAATTATATGGTGTTGTTGGACTCTGTTTAGTTTTATTATAATTATTACTTTTAAAACTATTACTTGCTTTTGTTGATGATGATTTTACTTCTTTATTTTTACTTTTCTCAATACTATTATTTCTTTTTAAAGGAGTATTTTCTACATATTTTGTTTTCTTTTCTTCTACTAAAGTATAACTATTTTTATTCGTTTCTTTTTTATCTACTTTTAAACCATAAAATTTACCTAAATCTTCAAGTGAAGAAATTGTTTTATTTTTTCCCATCAATAAAACCTCCTTATTTTACTTGCGGTCTTATATCTAAATAACGATAATATCCTATACCTGCCTGCCCTGTTTTTTCATCAAAAGTTATATAGCTACGTGTAACAAGTGCATAATATTTCGCTCTATCCTCACTTGGAATTATTAATGATATCTTTCTACCACTTTCTTGCAATTTTACAAAGTTGTCATTTATATTTTTATCTATAACTTTTTCACCAAATAAAGTAGAATCATCATCAATTGTTATTATCTTTTCTGCTTCTGTTACAGATTTATCTAAATTATCTTTAATAATTCTAGCGTTATAACTATTTATATCATTATCTTTGCGCAAATAAATTTCTTCATTTTCATTAAATAATCGAAGCTCAATTATATATTTTTCATCAAATTCATTATTATCAGGAAAAATAAATTTTTTATCATCATTAAAATTATAATATCCCAATTTTACTTCATTGACTGCATATACAATAACTTTATAATTATCTTTTGCATTCTGATTTAGAAATTCATATATATCATCTATATTCGTATAATCTTTTTTCAAACAATACATATCTTCTACTGTATCTAAGTAATTTTCTTCTTTAAAAAAATTCTTTAATTCTTTTTTTCCATTTTCACACATTATTATTCACCACTCAATTTTTGAACATATGCTTCTAATTTATCTATATTATCACTCACATGAAAACCGCCATCATCTTGAATTAAGAAACTTTCTCCAGCATATTGTATTGTACATTTTTTACCTTTCAATACACCTTTACCAATCGCCTTATTTCCACCAATAGCTAAATCACCTAGCCACAAATCTTTCATTACTAATAGCATCAATCCTGCTTCTTTTTCATCACAATTTTGTACTTGTAAATTTATAGCAATAGTAGCCTTTGATTTATCTGTCTGCCAAATAGGTTTATCTGTAAATAATGCACTATCTATCGTTCCACCTGTAAAACGATCAATACGATTGCGACTTTGCTTTTTGCTGTGCAATATATTAGGTCTTATATACACTTCATCTATATATAAACGACTTTTTTGACCTTTATCTTCTTTATTGTTCTTATCTGTTTCTCTACCCATTAAATTATCAAGAAAATCTTCTGATTCTTGTTCATCATGATGATTTAAATTCATCAATATTTTACACACTCTTGATTTTAATACACCTTTTATACTTGTAGCAGGTATTACAAAATCTTCTCCACTTTTCATTTGTACTGCTGCTATTTTTTCTTTTTCATCATCTGTATCTACATCATAATCACGAATAATCATTGAACTTGTCAATGCAAACTCCATCTGCATTACAAAATCTTCTTCACTAACAACAGCAACTGAATTATTTCCTGTGTATGCAACATCTTGTAAAATTCCCTCATTTAAATACTGCCACCACTTCATGGCTCCTTGAGGATTTTTAAAATCGAATACATACATTTTTACAGGCTCTTTACTTTTAATCTTTCCATAACCTTTAGTTGTCAATGAGCCTACATTTATTCCTTCAGTTAAAATATCTGCTATCGTAGCTGTTAATTCTCCGTATACATCACCATTCATAGCAAAGTCTTTATGTTCTTTTCTATAAGATATATTTGGCTTATTTTGCTCAGATAAACAACTTTCTCGCAAAGTTACCTCTATATATAAATCGCCTGTAGCACCTTTATCTATTGCTTCAAAATCAAATTTAGCACCTTGCTTACTAACACCTGTAAATGAATCTATCTTTATACCATCACGATTTATAATCTTTGCATTTTCCAAGACTATATCACTGATATTTACCATACTTTGATTTCCATCATCATCAATACTACCAAATAATTTATCAACAGCTCTATCGCCATAAATATTACTCATTTTGGCACGCAATACACCTGTTATTGATGTTCCCGGAATAAAGGCCTTACCTTTTTTATCTTTCAAAACTAAAATATCTGTAATACCATCATCTACACCAGAAGATATTCTCAAGGGAGAATAAGTCTGCATAGGTATATTAAAAATTATTTTTTTTATAATTCTTGCTGAATTTTCATCGTTTCTATCCATCTTATTTTATCCCCCTCATTATACTTCTTTATTTTTCTTACTTATTATTTTCTTTGCATGACGTACAAACCATAAGAAATACTGTTTATATTCATCATCTTTATTTATCACAAATATATCCTTACCTAAGTCTTTCTCCATATCCTGCAATATCTTTAAATCTTCCTTATTTACAATTAAACTATTTTTCCATTCTATATTACTGTATGGTAATTTTACATTCTTATCTTCGGTTAAAACTTCTAAGAAATTATCCTTATTTAAAAACATATTTTCTAAATTATCTTTGGCTGATTTATTAAAATCTTGTATTTCTTTTTGTATTTGTTGTTTAGTTTTATTACTATTTACTAAATCTTCTATGCGATTTAAAGTAGTTTTACTTTTAGAGATAAATTTTGCTTTATTCTCTAAATCATTTACAGCTTGTTTTTTTATTTCTTCAAAAATTCTCTGTTTAATTATTTGTTTTGCTTGTTTTTTAACTTCATCACATATTTCAGTATTAACTTTTATATTTTCAGCTAATTCTTTAAAACTTAAACCTTGCATAGGTTGCATTAATCTAAATTGACCAAAACCTTCTTCTTTTCTATCTCCCAATCCTGTATATAGAATTTCATTTAATTTTTCTATTAAATTATCATCAATATTATCAGCTCTAAATTCAATCATTGAACCTGCTGATAATGCCATTTTACGCTCTCTACGTAAATGCCATACGCCTACATAACCACTATATTCTTCAGTTGTAGCATAGATTAAATCGCCTTTTTGAATTTTTATATCATCTCTAGATAATTTCTTATTTATTTTTTCACATAAATTTTCTGCTAAGTTATCTACTCTATTCCATTGTTCAGTTGGAATATATGGTGTATAGGCATATAAATAAAATTTCTTATCTTTATTTAATTTATCTATAAAAATAGATTTCATAGCTAAAATATCAAGGCTACATTTACCATATTGCACACTACGTGAACGACCAATATATATATTATCTTTTGCTGTTTTTTGTAAATAAGTATATACATTGTCTGCTATATCATCATCAACTATCACATATCCCTTGAAATATTGATGAGGTTCTATATATTCATAGTTAAATACTTTTCCCTCTTTATCACTGCCTAGTATACGTGATTTTTCTCCATTTCTAGACATATGAAACTCAATTTGTGTATCTATATTTACTTTATAAATATCATTGCCTTTTTTTAAAGCAAAACCCGTCATCTTTTTAAAACCAGTTTCAATTTTTTCACCATCAGAAATATCTTTTATTATAGTTCCTTTTTTATTCTTCATCAAAGATAACGGCAAAATATATGGTTCAAGGTTATCTATAATATTCTTACCTATTGGATATGCAGGCAAAAAACGTACTTTATTTGCTAAAAAAATATCATAAAACTCTTGATTTTGATGTGCTTTGTCGCCCAAATTTTTATCTTTAATAAATTTTCCAGCGAGCATCCCACGAAAAATAGAGCCAGAAATATATTTCTTTGTATTATAAAGCGTACTATCATTATTTTTTTCAGCTAAAACTATTGGTGATAGTGTTTTTATTAGATATTCTATCTGCTTCAATTAAATCACTTCCTTAAAAATCTTTTGTGGTAATTCTTTTTCATTAATTAATAAACAATTAATTCGTCCACAACCACGATTGCGTTTAGCACCTGCAAATCTTAAATTTTTTAAAGCTAAAGCTAAAATCTTTTGATTTAATTCACAATCTTCTATTAAAATAATTTCTCCATAAAATTCTGTTCCTGCATCAATAATACGCATATTATGCAAACTGCCATCTACTGTTGTTCCTGTTTTCTTATCAATTGTTGTTTGATACCTTATATCTGTATATAAATCTAAAATACTTTGTGCCGTGAAAAATCCTTTATATTTACTATTTAAATATTGCCAATCAGAATACATCTTTTCATAATTCTTTAAATAAAAATTATTAATATATATTCTAGATATCCCATCTTCTCCTTGACCAAACAATTTATCTATATCTTTTTTCGTAAAGATTTTTTCATCAAATATTTCAGCGATCTCCAAAGCACTTTCATATAATAGACCTTTAAATCTTTTAGCTGGAAAATAAGGCATACCATATTTATCATGTACAACATCTGAGTCTATAACAATACCCGCTCTACCATAACCCAACTGTAATGGAGATTTCGCTATTATCTTTATTTTAAAATCATGCATATTCTACTCCTCCTTAGGTAAAGTAAAATCTATAATTTCTATAGCATCTACATAACGAGTTTTTAATTCATTTTCATCTTTTTTCTTTTGCCAAAAAGCTTGTGCACCAATTCCTTCTTGATTACATTCTTCATCTATAATTTTTTGTATTTCTTTACAATTTTCCAAGAAACGTATTTGTGTATGCATATCTTTTGTTAATACATCACGTAATTCTTTTATTTTATTTTTGGGTACATTATCTCGTATATCGTCTTTTAGTACTAATAAATCATTGATATGACTACCATCTTGTATTTCTTTTTGTACACTATATGGTCCATAATGTAGATATCCTTCTGGTGCACTATATTGATAACGACATAATTGCTCTAAATCTGGTGTCATTTCTCCATATAATATAGCGAAATCAATCAAGCTATTATCATTTTTTCTAGATTTATTTTTTGCTGAACCGCAAAGATGTTCTGCCAATTGATATGCCCTAAAAAATGGATATTTCAATGGTACGATAGCTACTCCACCACAACAACTCATTGTTTTACTTAAAATTATTGAGTTATCTTCTTTTTTCACTTCTTCAGACATACGTTTATGTTGCTCATCGCTTAAAAATTCTTGCTTATTAACAGCTTCAATAAATCTTTTGGCATACTCAATACCGACTCTAGCAGGACAAACAAAAGTTATATCATCTCCACCTATAATTATCGGTCTTATAGGTAATAATTTTTTGCCTTCTTTATCAACTAACTTCTCCATATCTAAAGCTTCGGCATATGCTTTACTATCATATTCAGCAATAATAGTTTTTATCAGTTCACAAAAAGCATTTTGAACAATTTGGGCTACTTTTAAAGATAATTTTTTACGTTCTTGTGAATCTTTACATTTGCTAAATTTTACGCCCATATTATTGCCATCTATATGAATGACACTAATATAGCTTTCTCCCTCTTTACAACCAATCTTTTCTAGCTCACTAGCAAAATCATATTTATCATGTAAAATATTGTCATATTCATAACGAACTTTTTCTGATGCATATGTATATGCATCTGTTTTTGCTTTTACTTCTTTAGCAATCCAGCTTTTATCTACCCAATCAAAAGTATCTGCAGTCTTTCCACTGATATTGCATTCTAAAGTAAGTCCTGTATAAGGTAAATCAACTTGTGGCAAAACTGTATTTTGGTTTTGTTTTAATTGGACATACATTTTATCTAAAGAATCTTTAAATCTTTCTACATCCATCATACCAATAGCAGCACCTGTTTTTAGTCCTGGTGCTTTTTTTAGTATCTCTAATGTCCATTTCTTCACAATTTCACGACATAAATTAAGATTATCTTCTTTTCCTGAAAATTTATTTATTAATATCAGCATATTCCCACCGCCGATATAAACAATTTCAGCCTCTATAGAGTCATCTTTTATCATTTCTATTTGTTTAGACTCTTGCCATGATATCTCAGGCATTTTTAAATTAAAACTAGGTAAAACTATTTTTTGCATTAAATCATTAAAAATTCCATCTACTAAATAAGACGCACCTACATTAGTTTTCAATTTATTACAGGAAAATACATATTTTTGAATAGAACGCGTATCTAATAAAATTACTCCTACTTCTTTACTCATAACCTTAACACCTTCCTTTATATGTTTAATAATATACTCCCACTACTTTTATTGATTTATAGTAGTAGGAGTATTTTTTAACACAATTATTATCTAATTATTTATCTCATTCGTACAAAATTATCATATACTAGTTAAATTCATCATTGCCTCTAAATCTAATCTTTGTTCTTTTATTTTTCTTGCATATTTTCTTACAGTATCTTGTTTTTTATTCAAATAATCTGCTATAACATCATCAAAATCCATGCTTTTATTTTTTCTATTTTTATAAAATACTTCAAAATCTGTATCTACATAATCATGTAATTCCAAACAATATCCACATTCCGCTTCATATTGAAAAATATTTACACTAATAAGAGCTTTCAAATATATACTTAATGATTTATTTTGTATTGAAGATATCAAGCTTTTCGATTTTTCTAGTATTTTCCACAAATCATTTTTTAAATCTTCTTTTGTTTTTAAGTTTATATTATCTTCTTTTGATATATCTAAAAAACTACTATTTTCTTCTGTTTCTAAAGGATCATCTAAATTAATCATTCCTACATTTTTATTAAAAATATCCTCTAATTTTTTTATATCTATCTCGGTTCCATTTAATTTTTCAACCAAAAATTGTTTTAATTTAACCTTATTAATATTACTTATTTTATTTATTTTTTCTTTCAAATTTTTTCTTATATCTTTTTCATAATTATTTTTTTCTACTATATTTCTAAATAAAACCTTAATTAATCCAATTTTATATTCATTTTCTTCATAACCATTATCTTCATTCATAATTTTTAACAAACTATCTTTTAGATTAAAATAAAATCTTTGTTCAAATTTACTCCAAAAAGATGTTAAATCTTTGCCTTCTAATCCATAATTAACTAATATTCTAAGCGCTTCACTTGCTGACTTTATAAAAACAAATTTTCTTTCTGAAATAAATTCATCATCATTATATATTATTTTATAAAAATTTAACGATTTAAATGCCTTATAACAATCTTTTTTAAAATAATTTTCTCTATCTAAATTATCTAATTTAGAATATAATTTGTTTTTTAATGAAGCTTCTCTACCTTCTGTCAAAGTCCCATTTATTTTTTCTTTTATTATTTTTTGTGCTATATTTTCTATTAAATTTTTTTCATATTCAATACTTTCTCGGCTAACACCTTTATCAGGAAAAATTATTGTCGATAATTTTTTTAATTCTTCTTTACTCATGTTATCACTCCTCGACTATAACAAACAGTTCAAATATTAATTATTATCAATAATCAAACCTAAAGCTTTATCGAGTCCATGTTTTTGTCCTGGTCTAGCATTTCCTGCAATTGCATTAAGATAAAATAATCCTGTTATATCATATACTTTAGAAATTATTCCTTCTTCCTTATTACCAGAATATTTTTGTGCATAAATAATAGTATCTACATCAACATTTCTAGCAGCTTTTTCAGCATATGCAACAGCAACAAACATACTTATAGTATAAGGTTTCATTCCAAATGAAAAATCTACATATAATTGATCATTATCTTGTATTAAATTAGCTATTTCTTTAAAAAATTGACTGAATGTCAATGAATCAAATTCTATAGTTTGTTTTATTTCTACAAATTCAATATCAATCTTTTTATCTTTTACTATATTTAATACTTCTTGTTTATATGCTTCATAATTTTGCATAGGTGTTTCAGTTTGAGTTACTGCTGTTATAATTATTACTTTATCTCCTTCTTCTACATTCTCATCTATTAAATATGAAAGTGGAAATTGATAATTATTTGAACTTAATTCAAAATCATCACTGATATATTTTGTAGGCTTTTCAGGATCCATCTTAGATATTAAACTTGCGGATAAAAATACTTTTCTCATAAAAAATTACTCCTTTTATTTTCTATATATTTATTTGTTATATATACATATTCTCTATATAATAATATATATATCATTATATAGGACGTGAATATCATGTGTTTAAAAACTTTAGAAATAAAATTTGCTTTACCTTCATCTATAAAGCTTAATCAAGCTATAGGCTCTATCATGCAAGGTGTACTCATGGAACGTATTGACCATGATTATGCTACATATCTTCATCAGCAAAATCTACGACCTTACAGTCAATATATATTTTTTAGCAAAAAACAAAATTGTTTGATTTGGCGAATTTCTTCACTAAATGATGAAGCTGAAAATAAAATTTTAACGCCTCTATTAGACTTGCCATATAGTATTTATTTACGCCATAAACAAGTCAATATTACCACCCTTAGTAAAGAAATCATCTATAATAATACTTATGAAAAACTTGCTCAAAAATATTTTTCTTCAATAATTAATACAGATGAAAAAGCTTTTATAGATTTCAAATTTATCACTTCTACGACTTTTAAAAGTCAAGGAAAATATATTATTTTTCCTGACCTACATTTACTCATAACCAATTTACTGAACCGCTGGAATACTTATTCTCAAACAGATTTTTTAAATGACAAGACCGTATATTCTCAACTACAAAAACATCTTTATGTAGCTGATTATAAATTAAATATGCGACCATTTTCCTTAGAAGGAATACGTATTCCTGCTTTTGTTGGTACTTATAATATTGGTATACAGCCCAATCCTACAGCTCAAAAAATCTTTGCCATGCTTTCAGAATTTGCTATGCTTTCAGGAATAGGTATAAAAACGGCTATAGGAATGGGCGCTGTTCAAACTCAAATTAAAAATTTATAAATAAACTTCTATATAATTGGTTTAAAATCCTGTTTTCAATAATACTAAAACTTTATCTATACATCTATAAATTTATCTTTTAATTTTTTAGCTTTAATCAATATACTTTCTCCATCTTTAGAATGTCTTTCTATACTAAGCTCATCATATTTATCACTTAATTTATCAACAGTTTTATGAGCAAAATATACACTACCTAAAATAGTTCCCATCTGTATAACTGATGCAAATTGTTTTTCATTCAATACCTCACTACCTTTTTTTATTAAAAATAAACCTGTTTTAATAATATCCTTTGACATAATATCTCCTCTTTTCTATAATTAATTTTTCCAAACTTTATCTATTGCCAACTCTACCGCTGTAACAGCTACAAAGCCAATAATAGCTGGTGCTGCTCCTGTTCCAAGTATACTTCCTGCTACTATTTTTCCTACTCCTTTTCTTACTCCAAAACTTACTCCTTTTTTTACAACTTTTTTCAAACCTTGACTTACACTTTCTTTGCCTCTACAAATATTAACAACACTTGAACCTACATCTACTACATCACAAACATATCCTACATTTTTCACTAATTTTTTAGCATTTTCCATTATCATTCAATCTCCTTTTCTTGCTTTTAGCATTTATTTTATTTATTTAAAAGATGGATTGTATAATGAAGTGCGACACCTAGAAAAATAAAAAACTCATTATGAATTTTCGTGTAAAATAAAGTTACCACACAAAACCTACACGAAAGGAAAATTCATAATGAGCTATCATCATCTTACCATATC
>OOCU01000299.1_pt1 | contig 51338 bp, 47 predicted proteins | sample 1671781 | NCBI WGS metagenome assembly OOCU01 (sample SAMN06348192, study PRJEB24527) | human gut metagenome | reverse complement strand
CTGTTTGTCGCTCTTCGCCGGAATTGAAAGAGAAGGAATTAACCTTCGTCTTTCGGCTTTTCCTTCAAAGCGCGAACTTCGTAAGTTTTTTGAGTGCTTTTGAAAGTCACTCCTGAAACTGCCGATGTTCACACTTATCGGTTCGTTGAATTCTGATTTTTAAAGAACAGTGCCCCGAAGAGCACAGAATTGAGAGTTTATCAGCTCATCAACTCTTTGTCAAATTTATTCGCTGATGACTTGGCGTCGTCAGCGAAGGATTGGAATTAAACACGACTCCGGCACACTTGTCAAACATTCGCATCAAATTCCGTATTAATACCTAGAAAACACACAAAAACCACCTTTCTGCAGATGCGACTCATGGGAAACACTCTTGGCAAGACCGTCTTCAAGGCGTAATGTGTTGGGATGACCAAGAACCCTGTGCCGCCCCATCCCTTTCATTCCATGCGGGGCGCACGCATCAGGTTAGAGGAGAAACACATGACCAAGATCCTGAAGATCGGCCTCGTGGCCGGCGTCAACCCCATCGTCGCCCCGTTCGTCAAGGCCGCCATCTTCCGCGCCGCAGCCGAATCTGCCCGCACCGTCGAGCTCGTCGAGGACGAACTTGAGCTGCGCAAGGACGCTCCGACGGAGCGCATCGCCCTCGGTGACAGCAAGATCACCGCTCTTGAAAGCGCCTGGCGCCTTCAGGAAAAGGGCTGCGACGTGGCCCTCATCGCCAACCTTCGCTCTGAAGCCTACATCGACGAAGTCCGCACGGAGCTTCAGATGCCGATCGTCTCGCTCTACGCCGGCATGCCCGAGGCCGTGAAGGCCAAGGGCGCACGAAAGATCGGGCTCCTCGGCTGCGCGCTCGACGTCGCCCTCATCCGCAAGCTGCTCCCCGAATGCGAAATCATCGAAGGTTCGGGCCTCTCCTGCACCAACACGACCAATCCTGAAATCGTCCGGGAAGAAGCAGTCAAGCTTCTCGCCGCCGGCGCCGAGCTTCTGCTCCCCGTCTGCGGTCGCGTCGCCGGCGCCGCCTTCGAGCTCATCTCCGAAGGCATGCCCATTCTCGACGTCCTGACCACCGCCGCCCACAAGGCGATCGACGAAACCCCGGTCCGCCTGCCCAAGCCCTTCAAGGTCGGCCTCATCGGCGGCCTCGGCCCTGCCGCAACCGTCGACCTCTACGACAAGATCGTGAAAGCCACGCCCGCCAAGAACGACCAGGAACACTTCAAGCTCGTCGTCGAGCAGAATCCGCAGATCTCCGACCGCACCGCCTGCCTTCTCAAGGGCGGCGCCGATCCCACGCTCGCCATGTACGGCTGCGCCCGCCGCCTCCAGAAAGACGGATGCGACGCGATCATCGTGCCCTGCAACACGGCCCACGCCTTCGTGCCCTATCTTGAACGCCACCTCGACATTCCGTTCATCAACATGCAGATCGCCACGATGGAGGAAATCAAGGCCAAGCTCGGCGACAAGGCCCGCATCGGTCTGCTCGCCACCTCCGGCACGGTCCAGACCGGCATCTACGGCGACAAGGCCAAGGCCCTCAACCTCCCGATGTTCGTGCCCGATGAACTGCATCAGGAACGCGTGATGGCCGCCATCTACGGTCCGCTCGGCGCCAAGGCCGGCTACACCGACGGCCAGTGCCGCGAAGACCTCGTGAGCGCCGCGGAATACCTGGTGAAGACCTACGACTGCAACTGCCTCATCCTCGGCTGCACCGAACTGCCGCTCATCCTTGACGAATGCGACGACTTCGTCTGCGCCGGCAAGGAGGTCTGCGTCGTCGACCCAACCTCCGCGCTCGCCCGCAAGGTCGTTCGCATCGCCACTGAGACCAACAAGGCCCGCGGCACCCGCTGATCCCTGATCTCAGGCTGTCAGGTCTGATGTTAGGCAAGGCGGCTGTCCGAACCTCCGGACGGCCGCCTTTTTGTCAGAATCCAAGTCAACAACTCCTGCCCAAAGGCAGAGGTTTTCGCGCCGAATTTCTATGAAAGATCTGTCCGTCTACGTTCTGGTGAGCTTCATCGCCTGCGTCACACCCGGCTCGGGCGTTCTCTACACCGTCACGAACGGACTGCGCGGCGGGCTCCGCACGGTCCTAGCATCTCCGCTCGGCACCACGCTCGGCGTCGGCCTGATGTCGCTCATCTCCGCGACGGGCCTCGGCGCCCTCATCACCTCATCGCCCGCACTCTATGCAGGCCTGCAGCTCGTTTCAGCCACCGTGCTCTTCTGGCTCGGTTGGGGCAGCTGGAACGCAGGCGCAGTGCGCCTTGACAAGCTAGGCAGGCTTGAGTCCAACGACTCGCTCACCTTCAGCAGCATCTTCAAGGGCGCCCTGTACGTTCAGGCGAGCAACGTGATGCTGATCGTCTTCCTGCTCTCGCTCATGCCGCAGTTCATCTCGCCCGAGGATGACTACGTCTCGCGCGTCACGCTCCTCTCGGTCCTCTTCGTCGGAATCTGCTTTCTCGTACACCTCGGTTACAGCGCCATTGCGGCGGTGGCCCGCAAGTGGCTTGCAGGTCCGAACTTCAGCCTCTGGCTCAACCGCGTCAGCGGCGCTCTCTTCTGGCTTCTCGGGCTGAGCGTCATCTGGAACGCACTCTTCAACCGCTAGAATCAGAAGGTCAGGACCGCGCCCGCTCCCGCCCAGTCGACGTCGTCGAAGCGTCCTGCCAACGCCGCCGCTGCCCTGAACCCCGTACAGTGGTTCACGCGCCAGCGCCTGACGGGAACGGCTGCGAGCGCATCCATCCAGACGGGCAGTTCCTCCGAACAGGCGCCACTCAAGTGCGTTCCGCCCGTCACCGCATCAAAGCCTTCGATCCCGAATCTCTTCATCGCGTAGTTCAGAATATTGGGAAGACCCGCATGAGCACACCCGAGCACAACAGACCAACCAGCACTCCCCTTCACGAGGAGGGAGACGTCGTCCGCGAAGGTGTCGGGGACCTTGTCACCAGTGGCTCCAGTCTCGAACATGTTGTCGAAGACAAGGAACCTCGGGTCGCGCTCGTCCGCAGGAACGGTGAAGGCGATCACTTCAGGCAGGATTTCGACTCCGCCGTCGACGGGCGTGAAGGGGAGGCCTGCGAAAAGGGGACCGCCTCCGCTCGCCCTCGACGCATCCGCATCACCCCATCTGAGGCGCGCGATCTCTCGAGACGCCCAAAGCTTTGCCGACGGAGCCACGCGGAGGATGTCCGTGAGGCCAGACGCATGATCGAAGTGGCCGTGGGAAAGCGCAAGATTCTCAACCCCCTCAGGTCGAATGCCAAGCGCCCGAAGATTGTGAAGGAGAACATGGAGAATGCCTCCCGTGTCCCAGAGCAGATTGCCGGACGGCGTTCTGATGAAGGCGGAGAATCCCCATTCGGCATAAAGCCCCTGTCTCTGGCAAAAGTTGTCGACAACGATCGTGACGCTGGTCATGATGCAACCTCCTCCGGACTCGTGAAGGCGGGCGGGGACCTCGTCAACAGGGGTCCTAACGCACGCTCATCACTTCACTATACCCCCGAGGACCTCGAAAACTCCACGCCGATCCCGCCCGATCCTCCCTTCAGGGCCCTCAGACGACTCCTCACGCTTCTTGCTGCGCTGCTTGCAGGCGTCGCTGCGGGACTGATCGTGCCCGTCCTTGCAGGCTTTGGCGAGCGCGGCCTCGCCGTCGGCATCGCAACCACCGCCCTCATACTTCTCGGCGTCGGCATCAGGGATCGAGTGCGCGATCCAGACGGGCGCGCAGGCTCGCTCTTCATCGGGGCAGGAATCGTCTGCGTCTTTCTCCTCATCGTCGTTCTCGTATGAGCCCGTCAGGTCCGCATAACAAAGCGATCCTATATTGAGAGTCTCAACGGACCATCCACATCAGGAGAAACTATGAAACGTCTTCTCGCTGCCGCAGCCCTCGCCGCGGCGCTTTCCTGCAGCGCCGCAGGCACGCAGGACATCCAGAAGCACGGCGAAGAATACTTCCGCATCTTCAGCATCCTGCCCGACGGCCAGGGCATTCTCGCCCGCCGCTGCACCAAGCTCACGCAGAGCGGCCTGTGCGTCGGCGCACCCGTGTTGCTCCCCGCCGACGCCGTCAAGGCGCCCGCCGAGGAGAAGGTCGTGCGCCTCGCCGATCCGAAGGAGGACGGCTGGCACACGCTCCAGCATGACAACGGGCAGAAGAAGACCGTCATGAAGATGACGGGCCGCGAAGTCACTGAATGAGCGGTTGAGCAAGGACATCCTCAAGCGGGCTGCATGCACAAGCATGCGGCCCGTTTTTCTTGCCGTTCCCCGCATCCAAACACAAAAACGCCCCGAAACATGAGGAGCAGTTTCAGGGCGTCAATGCAAAAGCAAACGGTCTGCCGAACCACCAGCAGACCGTTGCCATCCAACCTATGAAGCTTCAGAGGACCAGTCCGAAGCCTCCGTACTCAAGCCTGACCAAGGCTCTTGTACAAGCACAAGCAACAGGGGACCAGCCTGCCTGCCTAAGCAGACGCTTGCGCAAATGTTTCTTGTCCGGGGGACTTGAAACTCGAAGCGTCGTCGGGAGGAGAGAGTGTCCGACGATCTTCTTTTCTTCGACGCGGCGGCCAAAGGAGAAAATGCCGTCGCATCGCGTGAGCTTGGCAAACCCTTAAGGGTTAATCCCTGCTCAACACAGAACGAAGTATATACGGATTTACCCCATAAGGAAACCCCCAATGGCAAATTTTTCGCCGATACCCACCTCCGAAATGAAACCAAATGTTTCCACTCCATCCAAAACGCCCCCTGAATACGGCCATTTCCCTTGACCCACAGCCAATCAAGCCCAAAGAACCCCATTTTGCGGAACACAGGGTTCAATCCGCCCGAACGGCCTCTCACAGTGCGAGTTCGGCCGTTTTGTCCCCCATAGGTGCCATTGACGGAAAAGGGCTCCGCCGGGCGAGCGGCTCAGCCGCTCTCGTCCGTTCCTGTTTCGTGGCCTCAGGGAAACACCGAGCAAAAAATGCTTCTGTTTTTACTGCCGTCCCCCTTAAAATTGAATAAAGGGCGGAAGTTCTTTCCGCCCCAGTCAAGAGATGCCGGCAGAGTCCTCCTGCGTCGAGCAGGAGCGGAATCCGGATGCCGCCGTCTCCGAACATGGGAGGTATGCATATGACAACAACGACATGCAGCTGGAGGCCCTACCGTGTCGCCCTGCGCACCCAGGAGTGCCGAGGCGTCATCAGTCTCTACCTCGAACCGACGGACGGAGCGCTTCCGCCCGCATTTGCCGCCGGCCAGTACGTCGAGCTCCGCATGCCCGGCATCGAGCCGCACGCCTTCTTCCTCGTCGGTCCCAGCGGCGACCGCCTCGTGCGCCTCACGATCGAGGTAGGTGACGAGCCCTTCATCGGCGAAGTCGGCCGCATCGCCAAGCTCCGCATCGGCGACCCCGTCGAACTCTCCGAGCCCAAGGGCGAGCTTGCGATGGAGCCCGGTGAAACCCCCGTCGTCATCATGACCGAGGACATCGGCTGCCTCGTCGCCCACGCATTCCTCGCCGAAATGGCCGAGGTCGAGCCCATGCGCAACGTCCGTGTCCTCTGCCAGTTCCCCAACGGCACCCGCATGCTCATGCGCGAGGAGCTCAGGAAGCTCGTCGACCTGATGCCCAACGCGGGGCTCGCCGTCTTCCTCGCAGCCCCCTTCTCGACAGACACGGCGGGAAAGGACTACGAGGTCGCAGGCCCCATCACTGTTGAAAACGCAAGGAGCGTCTGCGTCAACCCGGACGCGGACTTCTTCGTCGTCGGCAGCAGGGCCTTCACCGAAGCCCTCAGGACCGACCTCGTCAAGCTCGGCATCATTCACTCCCGAGTTCACACGCAGGTCCTCTGAGCGCTTTTACCCGGTACGGGGGTCGTCGTTCGCAAACCTCCCCTGCCCCTGTAAAATTCGTCCTTGCCGATAGTGTGATATTCCAAAACGGTCTACACTTCTATCTATCTGTCAGGCAATATAATTTATAAAACAACAACGCCAGACGGATTCCATCCGTCCGACATCCCCCATTTAAAAAGATTCCGCCGATGCATTTAACACGATTTACAGACCTCAGCCTCCGCGTGCTGATTTACCTCACCCACAACGAACGCAAGGGACTCGTTACAGTTACAGAGCTTGCCGAACGCTTCAAGTGGTCCCGCAACCACATGGTCAAGGTTGTTCACTTCATGAGCACCAAGAACTGGGTTCAGACTCACCGCGGCAGATTCGGCGGCCTCACCCTCAAGATGCACCCGTCCGAATACAAGATCGGCGACATCGTTCAGATTCTTGAGGAACAGGGCGAACTCATCGACTGCTTCGAGCCGCACGAATGCGCCCTTGCCAAATGCTGCAAGCTCCGCAGCCTTCTCAACGAGGCCACCCGCGACTTCTACTCGCGCCTCAACACGGCCACGCTTGAGACGCTCACGAACAGCGACGAAATCAGGGAAATCATCTCCGGCAAGGACCTGCTCCGTGCCCAGCCCGACGCCCCGACGCCGCCGAGCAGCGAGCTCATCCGCCTTATGGAGGCGCGCGTCGCCCGCGAACTCCGCAAGGCCAGACAGTAATGCTTCTGCAGCACTGATCGCCCCAAAAAAGCCCCGCCAGGCGCCTGCCTGCGGGGCTTTTCCGTTCCGTCGTTTTCGCTTTTTCCTGACGCCTACACCAGGAAGAACCTCGCCGAAACGCCGAAGACGGCCGCGAGCTTCGTTGCGAACTCGGGCGTAATGGGCCTCACGCCCTGCTCCATGTCGGAGACGCGGACCTGATTCGTGCCCAGCTGCTCGGCCAGAGACTTCTGCGAAAGTCCCCTTTCCTTCCTGAGCTTCTTGAGCATCGGACCCGGCGGCAGGTCGGGCGTCTCCTCGGGTGCGCCGATCGTAACGACGGACTCCCCGAGAAGCATCATCATGCTCTCGAGATGTCTTCTCACGGCATCCGCCTTGTTCGCAGGAACGCTCACCCTGAACACCATGTCGGTGCCGGCGCGTTCTTCCGTAATCGCCCTCATCAGCCAGCCCTCCTCATCTCAATCAACACATTCATCACATTTGGCAACTTACGGACCGCCCAGAACGGTCCGTCTTCGCGCTATTCTACAGACAATGCGGCAAGCGCCCCGCTCCGGGAGCGCACGCATGAAGGAAAGCACGAATGTCCAAGAAATCACTTCAAGACCTGCGCAGGGAGGTCTCCGGCTTCACCGACGAAATCCGTCGCGAACTCAAGGAGCACGTATCCGAGATCCGCGAGAACCTCGATCGACAGGTCACGCGCCTGCGCGCAGAGGTCGAGGACGTGAAGGAGGAGCTCGAGCGCCGCTTCGGCACCGACGACTCGCACGTCGTATTCCGCGCGCTCCCCAAGCCCCGTCGCCTCAACATGCCGCTCACGGAGGTCCTCGAGCGCCGCCAGACCCGCCGCACCTTCAGCGACGAGCCCCTGTCCGACCTCGACATGGCCACGATCCTCTGGGCGGCGGACGGCATCAACCGCTCGAGCGGACGCCGCACCACGCCCACCGCGCTCGACTGGCGCGAGACCGACATCTATCTTCTCAAGAGCAACGGCATCTGGCGTTGGGTGCCCGAAAAAAACGGCCTTCTCTTCTGCGAGCTTGCGGACCTCAGGAGCGAGACCTTCTTCGCCGCGCCGCACCTCAAGGTTGCGCCCGTGCACATCGTCTACGTCTCCAACCGCCCGCGCACCGAGACGCTGATTTCACGCCTCGGCGAGGGCGTCGTTGAAAAACTCAGGCACTCCGCCTGGACACCCGAAAAGCTCGAGGAAATGCGCACGCGCAGCATGATCATCGACGTGGGCGCCAAGATTCAGGCCGTCTATATGGCCGCAGCCGCCATGGACCTCTCCTGCGTCGCCCGCACGGGCTTCGACGCCCACCACGTCGAGCGCATCCTGCGCCTGCAGAAGGGCGAGTCCGTTGTCGCCATCCAGACGCTCGGCTACAGGCCGAACTCCATCCTCGACGCCATCAAGTAGCGCGCCGTCACTCTTCGGACGTGTCGATCACGCCCAGGAGCCTCGCCTCGCTTCTTGCAGCATCCACCACGAGCCCCCTCACCCACTGCAGGAAGGGGTCCGTGTGGCTGCAGTGGTGCCAGACGAGCCTCGGCTCGAAGGGGCCCGACTCCTCAGGCATCGGTAGAATCCTGAACTGAAACTGCGAGTCCATCATGAAGCGCCTGAGGGTGATGAGCGGCCCCTCGAACGTAAAGTCCGTCCTCGCCACCACATAGGGAACGGTCAGGAAGTAAGGCAGCACCACGCCCACCCTGCGTCCCTCGACACTCTTCGCGCCGCCGTCCTTCATCCCCGCGGTGACACAGACGGCGGGCCAACGGTTGAGCAACTCCCAGGTCATGACGCCCGCCTTCTCGTAGGCCTCGATCACGGGGTGTCCATCCCTGACGAGAATGCCCTTTTTCGAGCGGTAGATCCTGAGCGAGTGAAAGTCGGGCGGCAATTCCGTCGCAGGAAAGAATGCCATGTCGGCCTCGTTGGCGCGAAGCCTCTCGAGCACCCTCACGTCGAGCGGCTCGATCGCAAAGCGGCTGTTCGGAACGGCATTGTAGAAGCGCTCGACCGCTGCGCTCAGTAGTGTGGCGATGCCGTTGTCGGCTGAAATGAAGCGCACCACGCGGTTCATCTCGTGCAACTCAAGCGGCTCGGGATTGAGAAGTCGACGCGTCTGGTCCACGAGCTCGGCAAGGCGGTCCCTGAGCTCGCGCATGCGGCTCGTCGGTAGCATCGACAAACCCGAGCGCACGAAGAGCTCGTCGCCGAAGACCTCCCTCACATGCGAAAGCCTGCGCGAGGCCGCGCCCATGCTGAGCCTCATGTCGCCCGCCGTCTGCGTGAGGCTCTGCGTTTCATAGAGCGCCAACAGAAACTGCATGTCCTCGAATGAGAGGTCGATGTTGTTCTTTTCGCCTTTGATCATGGTCTTTGTCGTCCTTAGCCCAAAGCGGCCGGCACGGGGCACCGCAACCGCTCGGAAGTGCCTAGAAGTATCGCATTTTTGCCGGTGGGGACGCCGCCGAGCCCCGCGCATATGCGAAAACCCTACGGACCGGTCGGTAAATTCAATCCTACAATTGAAGAATGGCTGGCGCGCAGGCGCCCGCCACCATCCGACCAACAGACCAGACGGCCGAGCGCCGCACCGACCAAAAGGAGAATCAAGTTATGTGGGATCGTCTTCTCAGGAATGCCCGTGTCGTGGACCCCGTCAACGGCCGCGACGGCGTCATGGACGTGGCCGTCAAGGACGGCCGCATTGCAGCCGTCGGACCGAACCTCCAGGGCGAAGCTTCCGAAGTCGAGGACCTCACGGGCCTCGTCGTCATGCCCGGCCTCATCGATCCCCATCTGCATCTCGGCAGCATGTTCGGCTCTGCTTACGGCACGCGCATGGCGGCTGCCGCCGGCGTGACGACCTGCCTCGACATGGCGGGTCCCGTCGACGAAATCCTCGAGACGTCCAAGACCTGCGGCGCAGGCATCAACGTCGCGATGCTCGAAGGCTTCTCGCCCATGAAGCACTGCGGCACGATGACGCCCACGCGCGAGCAGCTCGAGAAGTTTGTCCGTGAAAGCCTCGAAAAGGGCGCCGTCGGCGTCAAGATCATGGGCGGCCACTGGCCGCTGCCGCTTGAAACGAGCCGCGAACTCGTCAAGACCGCCAACGACATGAACGCCTACGTCGCCTGGCACGCCGGTTCTCACACTGCGGGCTCCAACATCCTCGGCATGCGCGAGGTCATCGAGGCCGCCAAGGGCCAGCGCCTGCACCTCGCCCACATCAACGCTTACTGCCGCGGCCGCGTCAATCCCGTCGACGAAGAGTCGAAGGAAGCCATCGAGATGCTGCGCGCCAACCCGAACCTCTGGTGCGAAGCCTACGTGAGCCCCAACAACGGCACCGTGCTTGACTGCGACGAGGACGGCCAGATCATCGACCACGTCACCCGCACCTGCCTCGAGACGTTCGGCCTCACGCCCGACGCCGCCGGCATGCGCGAAGCCTTCCTCACACACCGCTGCTTCGCGATCGCCGACACGGGCTTCATGTCCGAACTCGTCGAGGGCGAGGCCGCGCTCGAACTCTGGGAAAAGCAGGGCATGAAGGGCGCAGGCAGCTTCCCCGTCAACCCCGCACTCTCCCGCTTCATGGTCGCCACGGCCAAGCGCGAGGACGGTAGCTTCGTGGTCGACGCCATCTCCACCGACGGCGGCTGCATTCCGCGCAACGTCGCCATCTCGGTCGGCCTCTCGCTCGTCAAGTTCGGCGCCCTGACGCTCCCCGAGTTCGTCGTCAAGACCTCCGTCAACCCAGCACGCCACCTGCGCCTGCATGACCGCGGCCACCTCTCCGAAGGCGCCGCCGCCGACATCACCGTCTTCGACTACGACCGCCAGCAGGCCGTCGAGACGATCGTCGCCGGCAAGTCCGTCATGAAGAACGGCGAGATCACGGGCACCGGCATCACCCTCGTCACGACGAAGGCGGGCATCCCGGCTGCCGAACGCAACGGCTTCAAGTGGATCGAAACCGAGTTCGAAAGCCCCGAACCCGAACGCTACATCCCCTAAGCCGCATTCGACTCCATGAGCCGAAGACCGCCGCAGGCCCGCCCTGCGGCGTTTTTTTGGCTTTTACTCCCATTCACGCCCGCAGCATTCCTTCCTTTGGCGCGAATCACCTCTCCCGCAGGCACCTCCGTGAGCCGGCGTACGCCCCGCATCACGTGCGGTTAGAATGACCTTCTGAACCTTTCATTTTCCGGAGGGCACCATGCGCGCCGCCGTTCTTTCCGCTCTGCTCGTTCCAGTCTTCCTCACGGGCTGTTCTACCTACGTCACGGTCGTCTCCGAACCCGAGGGCGCCGTCATCACCGACGCATCGGGAAGCATCGTCTACGGCCGCGCGCCCCTCGACGTCGAGTACGACACCAACGAGCTCAGGCACGGTGCCCATCCCGGACAGTGTGCGCAGATTCCCGGCTTTACGGCAAGGTGGCCGAGCGGCGCCTCCGCCTCGACCGACGCAGCGCTGCCGTTGTGCGACCTGCGACACGGCATGACCGTGAGAATCAACCGTCCCAAGTCCGCACCAGGCCTCGAGCAGGACCTCCAGTGGGCGCTCGAGCGCGCCCAGAAGCGTGCGCGCGACGCAGAAATCGAACGAGACCGCATGATGCTCTACATGGACCACGGCTGGTTCTGGGGACCGGGCTGGGGCCCTTGGCCGCGCACGGCGCCCCCGCCGCCGAGGCCCGTGAGATAATTTCACTTTTGCGCAACACGATCGGGACACATCATGCTCAAAGGCAAAAAGGCGGTCATCTTCGACCTTGACGGCACCCTCATTGACTCTCTCGGCATCTGGAGCGCAGTCGACGAGCTTCTCGCCACGAGCCTCGGCCGTCCCGATCTCGCCGCCGACCCCGTGACGCTCGCCCGCCTTCGTGAGGATGCGCTCGTGCGGCATGCCCTCGAACCCAATCCTTATGTCGGCTTCTGCGCGGATCTGGCCGCCTTCTGCGGGAGCCCGCTTCCCGGCGAGGAGGTCCATCGCGAGCGCTACCACATCTCGCGCGCTCTTCTCAAGTCCGACGTGCGCCTCAAGCCGGGCGCGGCCGCCTTCGTGAAGACGCTCTCGGAGCGCGGCTTCAAACTCGCCGTCGCCACCACGACCAAGCGCGCCAACATCGACATCTACGAGACGGTCAACCCGCACATCGCGCCCGAGCTTGCATTCAGCAGCGTCTTCGACGCCATTCTCACGCGCGAGAACGTGAGCCGCATCAAGCCAGACCCCGAGGTCTACCACCTCGCGCTCGAGACCCTCGGCGTGCGCGCCGATGAGGCGCTCGTCTTCGAGGACTCGCTTCCCGGCCTGCGTGCCGCGCACGCCGCAGGCATTCAGACCGTCGTCGTCAGGGATCCGTGGTCCGAAGCCGACAGGGCACGACTCCTCGAGGAGGCGGACGCCCATGTTGATAGCCTTTGCGACGCACCCGAAATCTGCGGTTTTACCCGCTCCTAGCCACCCTTCGGGCGAACATCCTGCGCTAGAATGGATTCAGGCCAATGGCCTTCAAACAAACAGGAGGTATCCTTCATGCGCATTCTTCTTCCCGTCGACGGCAGCGAACACTGCCGCAACGCACTCCGCTTCATTGCCTCCCGCCAGGCGCTCTCGCCTGAAAAGGAGGCGACCGTTGAGCTTCTCAATGTTCAGCACTCCATCCCCGAAGCCGTGATCAACGCGCTCGGCCTCGATTCCGTCCGCAAGGCCAGCCAGGACGAAGGCATGAAGGTCATCGACGCCATGCGCGAAGACGCCGGCGACCTTGACGTCCGCGCCAAGGTCGAGGGCGGCGAGTTCGCGCCCGTCATCGTCCGCGAGGCCGACCACATGGACGCCGACCTCATCGTCATGGGCTGCCGCGGCCTCTCCGCCATGGAAGGCTTCTTCGTGGGCAGCGTCTCCGCCAAGGTGATCAGCCTCACGAAGCGTCCGCTTCTGCTCGTTCGCGACAAGATCCCCGCAGGCGCCATGCGCGTCGGCATCTGCGTCGACCACTCCGACTACGCCCACGCCGCCGCCGAATTCGTCGTCAACCAGCGCGAGTTCTTCGGCAAGGACGCCGTCTTTGAAGTGATCAACGTCTCCGAAACCGAAGAGACCTTCCATCAGGCCGTCGAACCCGTCATGACCGTCTTCGAGGACGCCGGCGTTCCCGCCGAACGCGTGCACCTCAAGGGCAAGGTGGGTGATGCGATCTGCAACTACGCGGGCGAAGGCAAGCTCGACATGCTCGTCATCGGCTCCCACGGCTACGGCAACTTCCGGGCCGCCTTCATGGGCTCCACCGCCATGCGCATCACCGCCGGCTGCGAAGTGCCCCTGCTCGTCCTCAAGGCCTGAAAGATCTCTGCGCGCCTGAATCACGACGCGCGCAGCATCTCAAAGCCAATGTGCCGGCTCCCTCGGGAGAGCCGGCACTTTTTTGTCTCATCCGCACGAAAAGGCCCGCCGCCCTGTCCCGCCTGTACTCGGCGTTGAGGATGCCCGCATCGTATTCGGCATGTCCGGTGAAGAAGATCTGCCTGCCGCCTTCGGTCGAGAGGGCGAAGATCCCCGCCTCGTCGGATTCAGCGAGCACCTTGAGCTCGGGATGTGCGCGCACGGCCTCTTCGTCGATCGTCGTGTGCCTCGAGTGCGGAATCCTGAAGACGTCGTCGCAGCCCCTGAAGAGCATGGAGCTTCGCCTCACGACGCGGTGCTCGAAGACACCCGAGAGCTTGCGCTCGAGAAGCGTCTTCCCTATCCCGATGAGCTGGCAGGGCTCGCCGTTCTTCGGGCGCCAACCGCCCTGCACGCAGACGGTGCCCAGTTCGTGGCGTGTCACACAAACTCCTCTGTGTCAGGCGTTTTGAAGAAAACATCCTGTCAGACTATCAGAGCGAAAGGGGTGGTTTCGAAAAACCGCCCCTGTCTTGGGGGTATAACCCGCGCCTCTAGTGCATGATCCCGAGACGCGGCCCTGACGATGCCGTCTTTGTGCGACGGACTTACATCTTGCGGCCCCAGAAGAAGTAGACGCCCCAGCCTTCGTCCATCGTGCGGCCGGCCATCAGGTAGAGGGGGCCGATGATGCTGTCGACGCCCACGTAGCCGCCCACGGCGCGGTGCCAGTCGCGGTTGCCCGACTCGCCTTCCTCGTCGCGGTTGTAGGCGCGGCCCGCTTCGGCCGATGCGCCGAGCCAGACCGTGCGCTCGCCTGCGCCCAACCAGTCGGAGATGTTGCGCGAGATGCGCACGGAGCCGAGCTGGATGTCGGAGCCCGTCCAGCGACCGTAGGGACTGCCGGTGAGCTCGAAAGCGCCGCCCAGCGAGAAGACGCTCGGCACGGCGGAGCGGCCCAGCTTGCCCGAGAAGAGCGTCGTCCAGCGGCCGTAGGTGATCGGCACGTAGACGTTGGCCTCATAGATGTTCTTGTAGCCGGGACCGTCCGTGTCGAAGATGCGCTGGCCCTGCAGGGCGAAGCGGTAGCCCTTGGTCGGAAAGTTGACGCTGTCGAGCGTGTCGAGCAGAAGCTCGGCGCTCACGAACGGAGACTCGACCTCGGGCGTGCTGAGGTCGGTCACGCCGATCGTGCGGGTCGAGGCCTGGGAGAAGTAGCCCGCTGCCACGCGCGCATAGCCCAGGCGCTCGATCGAGTAGCCGAGCCCGATCTGGGCCGTGCTGGTCTCGTTCTTGTAGCGCGCGATGGCCTCACCGTTTTCGTAGACGTTGAAGGGCGAGACCGAGTACTCGAAGCTCGGATTGACGAACCAGTCGGAGCCCGGGCCGAGGGGCTGGTAGAACTCGACGCCGGCCCTGCGGTTCTTGCCCGCCTGGATCTCGGAGCGCAGCTCGGCGCCCCAGGGATTGAGCCAGCCCCAGGTGTGCGCAAGGAGCACCGTGAACGTGTGTTCGTCGCGGAAGTCGGTCTCAAGCGAGCCGCCAATGCGGATGCTCGAGTAGCCGGGCTTCTTCTCCTTGGGCTCGAAGACGAGCACTTCGGTGCCCTCGGGGCCCGGTTCGAAGCGGTAGCGCACCGAGCTGTAGGCGCCGTCGGCCCAGACGCGGCGGCTCGCCGCGTCGATTTCGGCATTGGAGACTGGACGCGAGGTGTCGATGTCGAGCTCGTTGAGGATGGCCTCGGGATTGGCGACCTTGAGGCCCTCGACCTTCACGGTGGAGATCTCGTGGATGTCGCGGCGCGTGTGCGGCATGACGGCGCCCTTGCGGGTCTCGTCCCAGGCGATCCACTGGGCGCGGTCGGGCGAAGCGAGGCGCTCGAGGCGATCGCGGACCTTCTGCGCGGCATCGTAGCCGCGGGTGATGATCTTGTCGCTCTTCTTGAGGTCGGCGCTCGAGAAGTCGTCAAGGTCGGGCGTGATCAGGATGTCCTCGGGGCCGAGGTCGGCAAGCGACTGCCTGACGTTCTGCTCGGTGAGGAGGTTCACCATCTGCGCCATCACGGTGACGACGTTGCCGAGCTCCTCGCGCTTGAGAAGCGGCGTGCCCACGTTCACCGCAATGATGACGTCGGCGCCCATTTCGCGGGCGAGTGACACGGGCAGGTTGTCGAGAAGGCCGCCGTCGACGAGCATGCGGTCGTGGATCACGACAGGCGCGAAGACGCCGGGCAGCGACATTGAGGCGCGCATCGCCATGCCGAGGCTCACGTCCTTCTGCAGCACCACGCGTTCGCCCGAGACCAGGTCGGTCGCGATGGCGCCGAACGGAATGGCCAGCTCGGTGAGGTCATTCACGTAGTTGGCGGGCCCCGTCTTGTCATTGAGGAAGAGGTCGAGCTCCTCGGACGGGATGACGCTGTCGGGGAGCTTCACGCGGCCGTCCTTGCCGAACTCGATGCCCGAGACGGCCAGATTCTTGTAGTCGTCCACCTTGAGGCGCCAGGGCAGCTCCTCGCGGTCGGCGCGGGGCGCCATCATGCGATCCCAGTCGACGCCGAGCACGATGTCGCGGATTTCGGCGGCCGAATAGCCCGCCGCATAGGCGCCGCCAACCATGGAGCCCATGGACGTGCCCGTCACAACGTCGATCTTGATGCCGAGCTCCTCGATCACGTCCAGCACGCCCGTATGGGCGAAGCCTCGGGCGCCGCCGCCCGAGAGCACGAGGCCCACGCAGGGACGGTGCTCGGCGCGGCATCGCGCGCGGACCTCGTCCGCCGTCTTGGCAAGGGGCTGCGTGCAGGTTGCGGCAAGGCCGAAGGCCGCAAGCGTCAATATCGCAATCTTCTTCAATTGCATGGGCTTGTCGTCGATGTCGGGGAAAAAATTGGGACGAGTCCGGAATGCAGACCTGCGGCACAAAGAAAGACGGCCGCAGGCTCCTTGGGTCGGAGTGCGGCCGTCCGTTCTCCGAGAATGCATCGGGCCGCTCCATACGCTTGATGATAGCGCGTGAAGCGGCTCGCTGACGCTTTCGGACGACGTCGAAATGAGAAAAATGCAGGCTTTTCGCCCGTCAGGCCTTCGGGCAGCGGTTGAGGAGTCCTTCCTCGATCATGGCGGGATTCGGGCGAGGGGCCTCGATCATGCGCATCGTGTTGGCATCCGTGTGCTCGAATTCGCCCTTGACGCCGGGAATCTCGAGCTTCGTGACCTGCTCGTAGCTGAAGCGTCCGTCCTCATGGAACTTGAAGACAACGTCCCAGGACTTCGTGAGGAAGGCCTCCTCGAGGAAGGGATTCGAGCAGATGCCGTTGACCATCTGACCGCGCTCGGCATGCAGACGGATCTCGCGGTCGCCGGGCATGGCCGTGCCCTCGGCCATCGCGATCTGGCCGCGCGGAATGGCGAGCGTCATGTAGATCTTGTGCGTCTCGGGCTCGTAGAGCAGATAGCCCACCTGGTCATGGAAGGCGGCGAGCTCGCCCGGCTTGGTGATGTGCACGTGGTAGCGCAGGCCGTAGAGGACCTGCGGGCCGTTGTTCTGCGGATCCATCACCTCGAAGTCCCACGTCTCGACGTAGGGCTCCGTTTCGGGGCCGCCCGCCTGCGGATGGGTGTCGACGCCGTCGTCGCCGAACCACTTGCCGGCCAGAGGAGCAATGGGCCCGAGCATCGAAAGCGTATCGGGATTGGCGGGCGCTTCCGTATAGATGTCCTTGTACTTCATTTCAGCCTCCTTTGAAGGGACCGCATGCAGCGCACCATGCGCTCCGGCGGTCCGAACAAGCTCGGTTCATGGTAACACCGCGCAGGGCCCCGTGCTCCCGCCGTTACGAAACGTACGAAAAAACATTCCCTGCATTTCGCCAGAGGCTCCGCTCCTTCCGTCGGGCGCAGTACTTGGTGTTACCATTACAGATTCCGTTTTCAAACGAGATTCCTGAACATGCTCCGTCCTAGTCCCACAGCCGCGGTCTTACTCGGCCTTATGGCCGCCCTCGCCGCAGGCGCCTCGTCTGCCGCACCGTCGACCACCGCCCCCATGGGCTTCGGCGACGCCCGAGTCCTGCTGCACGAGCGCGCCGACATCATGGCCGCCGACCGCGCCGAAATCGCCCGCGCCGAGTCCGAGGCCGAGGCCGCCAAGTCGCTCTCGGGCCCGAAGGTCGAGATGGACGTCAAGCAGGTCTGGGGCACCAAGACCGTCGACCTGGGCATCGACACGGGGCTTGGACAGCTCTCCGACCTCGGCGGCCAGATCGGCGGCGTGCCCGGACAGATCATCTCGGATCTGGCGCAGAAGTACAACCACATCGACATCCACTTCAAGGAAGACATCGGCGGGCCGCGTGCGGCCGTGACGGCCACGCTTCCCATCTACACGGGCGGTCTCATCACCGCGCAGCAGAACGCGCTCAACCACAAGGTGAGCGAGACGCGCGCCGACCGCGACATGCGCGAGAACACGCTTGACGCCGAGCTTGCGGCCCGCTATTGGGGCGTGCAGCTCGCGCGCAGCGTCGCAGCCCTGCACAGGAGCGTGTTCGAGGATCAGAACGAGGAGCTTCGCCGCGCGAAGCGCTTCGAGCAGAAGGGCCTCATCGCCAAAGTCGAGCGCCTCGCCGTCGAGGTTGCCCGCGACAACGCGAGGCGCACGCTCGTCTCGGCTGAGTCCGACGTCGATGTGGCCGAAGCGGAGCTTATGCGCCAATTGCGCGCAACCTCACTCCCCGAACTCTCCTCGCCGCTCTTCGTCCTCACGGGAGATCTGGGCACGCTTGAGCAGTGGCAGAACCGCGCCGACGCGCAGTCGCCCGCCATCAGGAAGATGAATGCGCTGCGCGCTCAGGCGAACGAAGGCATCTCCGCCGCCGAGGCGAGCTTCAAGCCCAAGGTCTACGCCTTCGGCACCAAGAACCTCATCAAGCACTATCTGACACTGCCCGAGCCCGACTGGATGGCCGGCGTGGGCGTCACGTTCACGCTCTGGGACAACCACGACCGCTTCGACAAGCTCAACGCCGCCCGAAGCGTGGTTACGAAGGCCGAAGCTGCGCGCAGCGAGGCGAAGAACCAGGTGGCCACAGCCGTCGAGGTCGCCTTCCTGCGCGTGATGCAGGCCCGCGAGGAGTTCGAGCTCACGTGCTCGACCGTCGAACTTGCGCGCGAAAACCTCAGACTGCGCGAGGCGAGCTTCGCGGAAGGACTCTCCAACGCCGTCGACGTCGACACGGCCCGCACGAAGCTCACGGGCGCCGAAGTCGCCCGACGCGCGGCCGCCTACAAGTTCGTCGTGAGCTGGGCCATGCTCCATGCGTCCGCAGGCGCCATGCCCGACTTCGTCAACTCCCTTACTCGCAGCGACCTCGTGGTCGTGAAGTGACTCAGAACAACGCTTTTCCACCGGCTGGAACAAAATGATCGAACAGACTCAAGCTCAGCAGACTCAGGCGCAGGCACCCAAGCGCCCCGCCTCCTCCGTCCCGCTTCTCGTGGGAGGCGCCTTCTTCGCAGGCATCGCGGCTTTTCTCGGATGGGGTGTCTGGGAGGCCACTCATCCCGCGCCCGTGCCCCTGCAGGGCATGGTCGACGCCCGCACGATCTCCGTCTCCGCCAAGGTGCCGGGACGCCTTGCCGAACTCAAGGTCCGCGAGGGCGACGTGCTCAAGGCGGGCGACACCGTCGCCGTGATCGCCATTCCTGAAATCGAGGCCAAGCTCGTACAGGTGAAGGCACAGGAACGCGCCGCCCAGGCGAGGGAGGACCTCGCCAACACGGGTGCCCGCGTTCAGGAAAAGGATGCGGCCCGCGCAGACTGGGAGCGCGCCAAGGCAGCTCTCACCCTTGCGTCCAAGACCTACGAACGCGTCGACGCCCTCTACAGGGAGGGCCTCATCCCCGCCCAGCGCCATGACGAGGCGACCGCCCAGCTTGCAGCCGCACGCAAGGTGACCGAGGCCGCTGCCGCCAAACTCTCCGCCGTGGACGAAGGTGCCCGCGTCGAGGACAAAACCGCCGCGAAGGCCCTCGTCGACCAGGCAAGAGGCGGCGTCTCCGAAGTCTCGAGCCTCGCCTCCGAAAGCATCGTGAAGGCGCCCGCCGCGGGCGAAGTCACCCGCATCGTGATGGAGGAAGGCGAAGTGGCACCCGCGGGCTTCCCGCTCGTGCTCGTCACCGACCTCAGCGACAAGTGGGTCGTCTTCAACATCCGCGAGGACGAGCTTCCGGGCGTCGAGGTGGGCACGATTCTCAAGGGCTTCATCCCCGCCGTCAACCGCACGGTCGACCTCAAGGTCAACTGGATCAATCCTCGCGGCGAGTACGCAGTCTGGCGCGCGACGCGTCAGTCGACGGGCTACGACCTGCGCACGTTCGAGGTGCGCGCTCGTCCCGTCGAAGAGCTTCCCGCCCTGCGTCCTGGCATGACCGTCATCGTCGAGCGCTGAGCGGCACGCCATGAAGCACTGGTTTGAGGGCCTCGTCAACACAGCCCGCATCGAATGTCGCTACACCCGCAGGCACCCGCAGCAGTGGGTGATCTGCGCACTCCTGCCCGTCATGTGGCTGCTCTTCGTGGCAAACACCTTCGGCACCGGCCTCATGACGAAGCTCCCTGTGGGTCTCGTCAACGAGGACGGCGGCCCGCTCGCGCGTGAGCTCGTCATGGTCCTCGATGCCGTACCGAGCCTCGGCCTCAGGGGCTTTGAAACCGCGACCGAAGCCGAAGCCGCGCTCTCGCGCGCCGAAACCTACGGCACGATCGTCATTCCAAGGGACTTCACGAAGGACAGCCTGAACGGACGCGGCAGCACGCTCGAGCTCATCATCAACAAAAGCTACTACGCCGTCGGCACCATTCTGGAAGTGGACGTGAAGACGGCGCTCGCCGCCGTCATGAAGAGCGCGGGCACGATCAGGATGACCGCCGCGCGCGGCGGCTCGCTCAAGGCCGAGTCGAACAACCTGCGCATCGCCTCGCCCGAGGTCTACTTCCTCGGCAACACAGGCTTCAACTTCAGCGCCTACCTGCTGCCGACGCTCATTCCCGGCCTCATCGCGCTTGCCGCAGGACTCACCTTCTCGGGCGTGCTCGTGCGCGAGTGGCGCGACGGAGGTGCGACGCGCCTTCTTGCGGCCGCAAACGACTTCGCGTCCGCCGCAATCCTAGGCAAACTCCTGCCCTGGTTCGTCTTCTACGTCGTGCTCGGCCTGTGCTGGGTGTTCGGCCTCACGGGCGTGCTCGGCTGGACGGCCGCAGGCTCCGTCGGCGTCTGGATCGGCGCCACGGTGATGCTCATCGCGGCCATGGCCGCGATCGCCATCCTCTTCACGGCCGTCTCGCTCAGCTGGCCGATCGCCGTCTCGGCGCTCATCTGCTTTGCCGCGCCGTCCTTTCCGTTCACGGGCTTTTCCTATCCGCTCGAGTCGATGACGCCGGGCGCCGCCTTCTTCGGGCAGCTCCTGCCGCTTACGCACTACCTCGCCGTCCAGGGCGAGTGCTGGATCCTGAATTCGCCCCTCGACCACGTCTTCACGCGCCTCGCGCCCCTTGCGCTCCTCATCGTCGTGCCCATGGCCGCCGGCCTTCCGATCCTCGGCGTGCGCCTGCGCGCCTGGAGTTCGAAGGACCCCGAGAAGGACCGCATCCGCACACTCCTCGTCAAGGAGAGCCTCATCACCGACGAAACGCAGGGAGGCGCACGATGAACAGGAACAATCAGGCTGAGCAGATGAAGGCGCCCGGCTTCTGGTACACCTTCCTACACACGATCAAGGCCTCCTTTCTCTCCCGCGACACGATCCTCATCTTCGCGGGCGCGATCGCCTTCTACCTGATCTTCTACGCCTGGCCCTACGGCAACCAGCAGATCCAGCACGTCCCGTCGGCCGTGCTCGACCTTGACCGCTCGGCCGCCGCCCGCCGTCTCGTCACGGCCATGGACGCCTCGCCCGCCATCAGCGTCGTGCGCATCACGCAGGACGAAGGCGAGGCGATGGAGGCCTTCAGGCGCGAGGAGTTCTCGGTTCTCATCACGATTCCGAAGGACTTCGAGAAGTCCCTCACCCGAGGCGAGAACGTCACCGTGCACGTGCTCGGCAACGGCGCCTTCCCCGTGAAGGCCCGAGCCGTTCAGGCCGCGTTGGGCGGCGTCGTGACCGACAAGACGAAGCTCCTCGACGATGCGGCCGTCTATGCGACGGGGCTCCCCGGCACGAGCGTGCACTCGCACCATCAGGCCGCGCCCGGCCTTCGCGTGCAGTACATGTACAACGAGATCGGCGGCTACGGCAACTACACCGTGCCCGTCGTGGGTCCCGTGATCATTCAGGCCGTGATGCTCATGGCCATCACGATGGCGCTCGGCGGCTGGCTCGTCGCCGCAAGGCGCGAGCCCTTCGTGGAGGCCGCGCTCGACCGTCCGCTCCACAGGGGCGCGGCCGTCTGGCTCGCCTTCACGCTCATCACCTTCCTCTGGTTCGTCTACATGCAGGGGTTCGACTTCTGGTGGCACGAGTACGGCTCCATGCGCAGCGTCGCCGCGACGCTGGGCACCGGCCTGCTCTTCTCGGCCTCGGTCGCCTCCTTCGGCATGGCGGTCACGATCCTTCTGGGCTCGAACCGCTGGTCGAGCCAGGCCGTCGTGATGATCTCGGCCCCCGCCGTATTCATCTCGGGCGGCATCTGGCCCATGACGAACGTGCTGAGCGAGCCCGTCTTCGCGCTCTCGCTCTTCATTCCGACCTCGCCCGCAGTGCCCGCGCTCCTTGCGGCCTCGCAGGACGGGGCCCTCACCGAGTCCATCCTTCCCTATTGGGAAATCCTCGGCATTCAGACGCTCTTCTATCTCTCGACGGCGCTCCATCTCGTGCACCGCCGCGACTGGCGCGAGGACGCCGTACAGGCCTACAGCCGCGGCGCCCTCAGGCGCGAGCCCTTCGTCAAGACCGACCGGCCCTCCGACTGGGACTATTGAGGCAACAGCACATGCAGTTCATCGATTCACACAGCCATCTCAACAGCGACGCCTTCGACGAGGACCGCGACGAGGTCATCGCGCGCATGAAGGCGGCGGGCATGGCGGCCGCCATGGTCATCGCCTGCGAGGACGACGAGCTCCCGAAGCTCGAGGCGCTCCTCGCGGAGCATCCGGGCTGGCTCTTCGGCGCCTGGGCGCTTCATCCCGAATTTCCCGACAAGCCCGAGCCCACCGTCGAGCGGATCGCCGAGATCTGTTCGCGCCCGGGGTTCGCCGCCGTGGGCGAGACGGGGCTCGACTTCTACTGGTGCAAGGAGCCGCTTGACTGGCAGCGCGCACGTTTTCGCCGCCACATCGAGGCCGCGAAGGCCATCGGCAAGCCCCTCATCATCCACGCGCGCGACAGCGAGCGCGAGGCCCTCGAAATCCTCCGCGACATGCATGCGGGCGACGTCGGCTTCGTGATGCACTGCTTCTGCGGCGACACGGACACGGCGCTCGCCGTCGTGGACGCGGGCGGCCACGTAAGCTTCACGGGCAACCTCACCTTCAAGCGAAACGAGGCGCTACGCGAGACCGCGAGGGCGCTTCCGCTCGAAAGCCTCCTGCTCGAGACCGACTGTCCCTACATGGCGCCTGTGCCCAAGCGCGGCAAGCGATGCGAGCCTCAGTACGTCGAATATGTCGCAGAATGTCTCGCAGGACTTTTCGGCGTTGACAAAGCGCACGTCGCCCGACAAACTACGGCCAACGCCGTCAGGCTCTTCCGCCTGCCCATCCGTCTTGAGGAAGCATAATCAGTCTATGAAAAAGCTCGCCGTTCTTCTTGCCGCCGCCCCGCTTCTTCTCTGCGCGCCCCTCGCATCGTCCGCCGACGCGTCGTCCGCAGGCGACCCGGGCGCCTTCGTCCTCTCCGAGGCCGAGGTCGATCAGATGGCCCGCAACACGCACGACTTCAATCAGGCGATCGCCGCCGGCAACGCCGCCGACGTCAGGCGCCTTCTCTCCACGGGCATCACGCCCAACATCGTGCTCGAAAACGGCGACACGCCGCTCACCTGGGCCCTGCGCAGCGAGTCGTGGGATCTCGCCCGCGTGCTGCTCGACGCCCAGGGCATTGACGTCAACATGGAGAACCGCCACGGCGAGACGCCGCTCATGCTTGCGGTGATCAAGGGCCGCGAGGCTGAATTCGACAGGCTGCTCAAGCTCGGTGCGAAGGTCAACAAGACCCGCGGTTGGACGCCGCTCCACTACGCCGCCACCGAAGGCCGCACCTCCATGATGAAGCGCCTCATCGAACTCGGCGCCGACGTCAACGCCCAGACGAAGGCGGGCATCACCGCGCTCGACATGGCCGCAAGGAAACCGAGCCGCGAGGCCGTCATGATGCTCCTTCGCGCAGGCGCCTACCGCGACTACTGCACCGACAGGGGCATGTCCGCCGCAGACTTCGCCAAAAAGGCGGGCGACGAGGAGCTCGCCAAGTACCTCGCCGTCAAGACCTGCGCCGTCACGGGCCCCGCCAGACCCGAGCTCTACAGGCAACCCGCCGGCATCACGCTCCGTCACTGACGCTCGTCCCCTCATGCACAGGCCACCGGACGCACGCCCGCGCGGCCTTTCCACGACAATCCCGAGGATTCCTTCGTGTCCCACACGCCTCTTCCCCTCACCGCTCTTGAACTTCTCGCCCCCGCCCGCGACGCCGACACCGGCATCGCCGCGATCGATCACGGCGCCGACGCCGTCTACATCGGCGGCCCTGCCTTCGGCGCCCGCCAGTCCGCGGGCAACACGATGGACGACATCGCGAGTCTCGCCGAGTACGCGCACCGCTACAACGCCCGCGTCTTCATGGCGCTCAACACGCTCTTCACGAACGAGGAGCTTCCGCGCGCCCGCTCGCTTGCCTTCGACGCCGCCAAGGCCGGAGTCGACGTCCTGATCGTTCAGGACATGGGCCTCATGGCGGGCCCGCTGCCCGACATCGAGCTCCATGCCTCGACGCAGTGCGACATCCGCACGCCCGAAAAGGCCGCGTTCCTCGAGAAGGCGGGCTTCTCGCAGATGGTGCTCGCGCGCGAGCTCTCGCTCGCCGAGGTCGCCGCCTGCCGAGCCGCGCTCCATTCGGCGCGCATCGAGTACTTCATCCACGGCGCGCTCTGCGTGAGCTATTCGGGCCAGTGCTACATCAGCGAGGCGATCACGGGACGAAGCGCCAACAGGGGCGCCTGCGCGCAGCTCTGCCGCCTACCCTACGACGTCTACACGGAGTCGGGCGAGCAGATCGCCCGCCGCAGCCACGTGCTTTCGCTGCGCGACAACAACCAGACCGACAATCTCGAGGCCCTGATCGACGCGGGCGTCTCGTCCTTCAAGATCGAGGGCCGCCTCAAGGACCTCGTCTACGTGAAGAACATCACGGCCTGGTACCGTCAGCAGCTCGATGCCATCATCGCGCGACGCCCCGAACTCTCCCGCACCTCCGACGGCGTCTCGACCTTCAGCTTCACGCCCGATCCCGAGAAGAGCTTCCAGAGGAGCCGAACCGACTACTTCGTGCACGGCCGTCAGTTTGCAAAGCCCTACGAGCTCGCCCAGCTCGAGAGCCCCAAGAACACGGGCAGCCCCGTCGGCTGCTGCGAGCGCGTCGAGCCGGGCGAAATCCTCGTGCGTCCCGCTGCGGGCGTCTCGCTTGCCAACGGCGACGGCCTCACCTATCTCGGCGACGACGAGGAGATCCACGGCCTTGCCGTCAACCGTGCCGATCCCGCCGGCAGGGGCCTCGTCAGGCTCACGCTGCGCAACCGCCGCGAACTCCCCGAGGGGCTTCGCCGCGGCATGACGCTCATGCGCAACCTCGACCGCTCCTTCGTGCGCGAGCTCTCGGGCGAGTCCGCCGTGCGCCGCATTCCGATCGTCATGACCTTCCTCGTCGAGGACGACGCGCTCACGCTCATCGTGACCGACGGCCGCGAATGCGCCGAAGCTCATGTGGCGATGGATCTCGACGCCCCCTCGAACCCCGAGCGCAACAGGGAGACGCTCATCAGGAACCTCGGCAGGCTCGGCGACACGCTCTACACGGCCTCCGACATCTTCGTGCCCGAGGACCTCGACGTCTTCGTGCCCGCCTCGGTTGTCAACATGATGCGCCGCGAAGCCGTCGACGCGCTCACGAAGATGCGCGAGGAAGCCCGGGTCCGTCCCGGCCGCGCCCCCGTCGACGACGAGGCGCCCTATCCCGACCGCATCCTCGGCTTCGCCGCCAACGTCGCCAACGATGCCGCGCGCGAGTTCTACGAGCGCCACGGCGCCCGCGTGACCGCGCCCGCCTTCGAGATCAAGCCCGTGGAGAAGGCGGATCTCATGACCTGCCGCCACTGCATCCGCGCCGCGCTCAAGCGCTGTCCGAAGATGCTCAAGGCCTTCCCCGAACTGCTCGAGAAGACGCCGCGCGAAGCCTTCAGGCCCGAGCCGCTCGTCCTCGTCAACTCGTCGGGCGAGCGCTTCGAGGCGATTTTCCACTGCAAGGCCGATCCCTGCTTCATGACGATCACGCACGCCGACGACGCGAGCGGCTCCCGCTCAGCGGGATAAAATGAAGGGTCGCCCCATCCTCCGGCTCCCAAACCCATGACGAACGACGAAGAACCGATCGAGCTCCTGATGCCATCCGCCGCCATGCAGCCCGTCCTTTCGGACCTGCGTGCCGCGCTCGTGCGCCTCGGCGACGTGAAGACCAGATCCGCGCCTCGCGTCTGGGACAACATTGACTTCGAGGGCACGGCCGCGAACATCGCGCGCTTCACGCTCTGGACGGAGGGATGGGATGAAGGCGTCATCCCTGCGGGCGACGTCAACGCTGCAAGCGACGTCGGCCACCGCCTCTCGACCGAGCTTGAGATCATGTCGCCCGACGACCTCGAGGAACGCTTCCGCGTGATCGTCGACGGCGCCCCCGTCACCAGGCTCTACCGCCGCATCTCCGACGCCCAGACCGTCAGCCGCCTGATGAAGGACACCATGGCGCTCGGCTGGTCGGGCTTCGACATGCTCGCGCTCTCGCCCGCCGAGCAGGAGACGATGCGCCGCAGGCGCATGTTCGTCGACGCCTTCCGCAACGACTTCGACTGGACGCGCCTGCGCGCCCTCGAACTCTCCCAGAGCGCAGCGCTTCTCGAGGCCGCGCTATACGTCGAGATGGTCCAGCCCGCCGACATCGAACGCCTGAGACGCCGCATCGCGGGCGAGGCGATCGCGCGCTGCGCGAGCTGGACCGCATTCGCCCGTGCGCTTCTGTGCGCACGCACCTTCTGCAGCCTCAGGGACGGGGCGCTCAGCACCCGAAGCAGGATCGCGGAGGACGAGGCGAGGCTCACGGCTCTCCTCTCGGGCCCCTGGCAGTCCGCCTGGCCGCGCGTCGCGCCGTAGGGCGCAGCCGGGCAGAATGCCCTCCTGAGAACCGTTCTAATCCGTTTTCCCTAAAGCATTCCGCCCAAGCGCTCTGAAGTCGCTCAACAAAGTGCGAAATTCCCTCTTGCAGAGCGCATCAAGGAGACATCAAGAGCCTTCGTTCGAGTCACAATGACTGAAACGCCGGTGCCGCGCACCGGCCCCAGTCACAGACACCCGGAGAGCATCATGCCCCTGAACCGCCGCAATTTCCTCGGAGCCGCCGCCCTTGGCGCGGGCTCCCTCATGCTCGGCTCCGCGCAGGCCGCGCCTGCGCCCGCCCTGCCCAAGTTCACGCCGCCCACGGCCAAAAAGCCGATGGCGCTCTGCTTCAACGAAAATCCGCTCGGCCTCACGCCCGCCGCCCGCGACGCCGCGATCGCAGCCCTGCCCGACGCCAACCGCTACCCGTTCGTCGCAGCCGAAAGGCTCCGCAAGGCCTGCGCCGACTTCATGGGCGGCAAGCCCGAGAACGTGATGCTCTCGCACGGCTCCGCCGAATCGATCCGCGCGAGCATCGAGGCCCACATCCGTCCCGGCGTCTGCCTCATCTGTCCCGAACTCACCTACAGCGACGGCGCCGACACGGCCCGCAAGAACAACGTCAAGGTCGTCACCGTGCCGATGGGCGCGAAGTGGTCCGTCGACCTTGAGGCCATGAAGAAGACCGTCGCGGGCATCAACGGCCCCGTCATCGTCTACTTCGTCAACCCGAACAACCCAACCTCGACCATCGTCGACTCGAAGGCCCTTCACGACTGGATCCGCTCTCGTCCGGCCGACGTCTTCTTCGTCATCGACGAGGCCTACGCCGAATACGTCCGCGATCCGTCCTTCGTCTCCTGCAAGACGCTCGTCGACGAGGGGCTCGAAAACCTGTGCGTGCTCAAGACCTTCTCGAAGATCTTCGCCATGGCCGGCATGCGCCTCGGCTTCACCTATGCCGCGCCCGCCGTCGTCAACAAGGTCCGCACCCAGGTCGCCTACGACATCATGCTCAACAACTCGGCCATCGCCGCCGCGCTCGTCGAGCTCGAAGACAAGGACTTCATCCCGAACTCCCGCAAGGCCAACGAGGACGCCCGCGTGATCGTCTGCAAGACCCTCGACGAACTCGGCATCGAGTACCTCGACAGCCAGACGAACTTCATCTTCATGAACCTCAAGGCCCCGCTCAAGCCCTTCCAGGACCGCATGAAGGCGGAGAACATCCTCGTCGGCCGCCCGTTCCCGCCCGCCGTCGAATGGTGCCGCGTCTCGCTCTCGACACCCGACGACATGAAGTACTTCGCCGCGAAGCTCAAGGAGTTCCGCCGGAAGGGCTGGGTCTGATCCGATGAGCCTTCCGCCGCGGGACGACCGTCCCGCGACGCCTTGAAAAAAATCCCGCGCGCCGCTGCCGGCCGTGGGATTTTTCCTTTCCGCTTCCCTTCGGCCGCCGTTCGACCCAGGACCTCATCAGGCCTTCAGATAGCTCTCGCCCGCCTCCGTGAGCGGGATGCCCGCCGCGCGGATGCTGCCCGCGATCTCGGCGATGCACTGCCTGATTTCGGGCCAGAGGCTCTCCGAGGTGACAGGCCAGAAGACGTAGAAGGGAATCGTGAGCGGGTTCTCGAGGGGGACCGCCGCGCAGTCGTCCGAGACGCTCATCGCCGCGAGCTCGTCCGTGATGTGCACGCCGATGCCGCGCTTGACGAACCTCAGCGCCACCTGCGTCGAGGAGAGTTCAGCCACGATCCTGTCGGGCGTGAGCGCGGGATGCAGGCTCCTGATGTACTCGCGCTCAAGCTTGTCGGCGGAAAGCAGGATGAAGTTCTCGTGCGCATAGTCCTCGAGCCTCACCTTCTCCATCCGGCTCAGGGGATTGGTCTTCGGAACCACCAGCCTGAAGGGCAGGTGCGCGATCGCCTCCTTCTGCAGGTCGTCGTGACTGCTGAGCAGCGTGCCGAAGCCCACGTCGAAGGGATGCGAGAACTTAGAGTAGTAGATGTCGCGGCTCTGGTGCACGTCCATCGTGATCCTCAGCGTCTCCTCGTGGGCCTTGAGGATCTTCGCCACTGCGGGAATGATCACGTTGCTGCAGTGGCGGGCGAGCACGGCAATGCGCAGCTGCTTCTTCGTCGAGGCCCTCTGCTTCGGAAAGTCCTCGAGCATGTGCCAGGCGCGCATCGACTCCTTCGCCACGCGATAGAACGCCTTGCCGTCCTCCGTGAGCGTCAGGTTCTTCGTCGAGCGGTCGAAGAGCCTGCAGCCGAGCCTGTCCTCGAGCTGGCTCACCGCCCTGCTCGCCGCGGGCGCGCTCATCGCGTTCTGGTTCGCGGCCGAGAGGAGCGAACCCGTCTCCACCACCGCGCAAAAGAGCTTGATCGACCTTGCCTTCAGTTCCATTTCATCCTCCTTCCGGACCTCACCGATAATTTCATTTTCCGCAATCTGCCGTGCAATATTTGCATTTTACAAAATAAAAAGCATAAGGCAAAATACTTTCCAACACGGCAGGCACGGCCTGAGACACCCAGCCTGCAACTCTCCGAAACACAAGCAACACGGCCGATTCAGAGGACATCTGATCGGCCGTTTTGCTTTTGAGGCGGAGTGCACATCCCACAAGACCCCAGTCAACTCGACGAGAAAAAAATGGCCATTTACGACCCCAAGTCCCGCGTAGCGGAAGAGTTCATCAACGATCAGGAAATCCGCGACACGCTCGCCTACGCCGAAGAGCACAAGTCGGACGTTCCGCTGCTCATGAGCATCCTTGACAAGGCCGCCCAGTTCAAGGGCCTGACCCACCGCGAAGCCGCCGTGCTGCTCGCCTGCGACGTCAAGGAGGTCAACGACAGGATCTTCGAGACCGCCATCAAGGTGAAGGAGCACATCTACGGCAGCCGCATCGTGCTCTTCGCGCCGCTCTACCTCTCGAACTACTGCGTCAACACCTGCACGTACTGCCCGTACCATGCCAAGAACAAGAGCATCGTGCGCAAGAAGCTCACGCAGGAGGAGATCCGCAACGAGGTGATCGCGCTCCAGGACCTCGGCCACAAGCGCCTGCTCCTTGAGGCGGGCGAGCACCCCAAGCACAATCCGATCGAGTACATCCTCGAGTCCATCAAGACCATCTACTCGATCAAGCACAAGAACGGCGCCATCCGCCGCCTCAACGTGAACATCGCCGCCACGACGGTCGAGAACTACCGCAAGCTTCACGAGGCCGAGATCGGCACCTACCAGCTCTTCCAGGAGACCTACAACCGCAAGGCTTACGAGGAGCTGCATCCGAAGGGACCGAAGTCCGACTACGCCTACCACACCGAGGCGCACGACCGCGCCATGGAAGGCGGCATCGACGACGTGGGTCTCGGCGTGCTCTTCGGGCTTGATCTCTGCCGCTACGACTTCGTCGGCCTGCTCATGCACGCCGAGCATCTTGAAGCCGTCTGGGGCGTCGGTCCGCACACGATCTCCGTGCCGCGCATCTGCCCGGCCGACGACATCGATCCGGCCTCCTTCGAGAACGCCGTGCCCGACGACCTCTTCCTCAAGATCGTCGCGCTCATCCGCATGGCCGTGCCCTACACCGGCATGATCATGTCGACCCGCGAAGGCCAGCGCATCCGCACCGAAGCCCTCAAGCTCGGCATCTCCCAGATCTCCGGCGGCTCCCGCACGTCCGTGGGCGGCTACGCCATCCGCTCCGTCCAGGAGATGGAGGAGAAGACCGAACAGTTCGAGACGAACGACCGCCGCTCGCTCGACGAAATCGTCCGCTGGCTCCTCGAGAACCACTACCTTCCGTCCTTCTGCACGGCCTGCTACCGCGCCGGCCGCACGGGCGACCGCTTCATGGAATGGGCCAAGGACGGCAGCATCGCCACGTACTGCCAGGCCAACGCCATCATGACGATGAAGGAGTACATGTGCGACTACGCCTCGAAGGAAACCCGCGAGGCCGGCGAGCGCGTCATCGCCAACGAACTCCCGAAGATCCCGCACGAGAAGATCCGCATCGCCAGCGAAAAGCGCCTGATCCGCATCGCCGACGGCGAACGCGACTTCCGCTTCTAAGTGATCGGCTCCTCTACAGACTATCTACATGCTAACCACTACCCCGCTACATACCCGCTATGTAGCGGGGTTTTTCGTGTTAGCATGGCCGTACCCCCGCTACCGTCACGCCACCTGCACACCGCCTACACGCTGTCAGCCTGTGGGACAACTGTGGGACAAAAGGCCCGTTCGGCACCTCGGGGATTCAATTTTGTGGGACACGCCATGAACATAACGGCCAAAAACATTCTGACAGTAGGCGATGGACGATATAAGATCGCGCCGAATTTGTACCTCGTCGTCCGAAGAAACGGACTCAGCAGATCGTTTGTCTTCCGATACACATTCGACGGAAAGCGCAAGGATCTCTCGCTAGGGGATCCGGCAATCATCAAAATTCAAATGGCGAAGGATGAGGCGCTCAAGTGCCACACCCTCCTCACACAGGGAGTCGACCCGAAGGCTTTCAGAGAAGAAAAGAAAGCACCGGTAAAGACAAAGCACGAACCAACATTCAAAGAATATGCAGAGCGCATCATCCCGATCATCATTGAGGTCAAGCAGTACAAGAACAAGCACAGCATCAATGAATGGCGTCGGTGCATCCTCGGCCTCGCCGTCCAGCACATCGGAGACATGCCGATCAAAGAGGTCGAAACGTCTCATATCCTTTCGATCCTCAATCCACTCTGGAAGGATCAGACCCCGACAGGCGTCAAAGCACGTGGGTTCTTGGAGACAGTCTTTGCCTATGCAAAGCGTGAAGGGTTTTACAACAAAGAGAATCCGGCTACATGGCGCGGCAATCTTGACGCATGGCTGCCATCACCTCAACGCATCTACACCACCAGGCATTGCCCTGCCGCTACGCTTGATGAGACGATCGACATTGTCAGCCGATTGCTTGCAGGTGAGGTCGGAGAGCCTTCTTCGCGTCTGGCCGCGCTCTTCGGCATCTTGACCTCAACGCGCCGCAAGGAATTTTCGCTCGCCTTTTGGGATGAAATCAATCTCGACGAAAGAATCTGGTACATCCCGCCCGCTCGCAGAAAAGACCGCAAACCGTTCCCGCACCGTGTTCCCCTGAGCAATCAGGCCATTGAAGTGCTGCTTGCCGCCAATCCGAGCCGGAAAGGCCCGCTCTTTCCATCACCTTACTGGGCGCATAGACCAATCCGCATTGACAACCCGTATCACACGGTCAGCAGACTCACAGACGGCAAAGTGACTATGCACGGATTCCGTTCGACCTTCCGAGACTGGGCAGCAAGAAACGGCATTGACAGGGTAGTTGCAGAGAAATGCTTGATGCACGCAACCGGCAACGCCGTAGAGCAAACGTATCAGCGTGACGACCTATGCGAGCTACGCCGCCCGGTCATGCAGCAGTGGGCAGACGCGATTCTACCAATGAGCTAAGACACATAAACATGCCTCATCCCATTTTACCTAGCAGACGCAACATAGGGATTACACCAACTCAGGCACTACAGCCATCTCAAAGCTAGACATACAATCTTCTCCATCTGACTGGAACAGGGTAAGATATGAGAATCCTTATTCCGTCTTACTGGAAGGCAGTAGCTTAACTCACACTATCATGGCCACGACAATTTCCCTCTTCAATCATAAAGGCGGGGTCAGCAAAACAACGACAACCTTCAATTTAGGTTGGGCGTTAGCGGACGCCGGCTACAAAGTTCTCCTTGTCGATCTAGACTCTCAATGCAACCTTACAGGAATCATTTTAGGGTACTCTAAAATTGACGAAGGGTTAGACCGCTTTTATGAAAGCCGAACTAACCTCACATTAAAGACTGTTGTTTCACAGTTAATTGATGGCATTTCTTCCGATAGCATTCTATCCAACGAATCTGGAAACCTATTCCAAACACAGAACCCGAATTTATTTCTGTTGCCAGGAAGTCTGAATATTTCAGACATGGACTCTCAGATTAGCATTGCCCTCAAAATCGCCGTCGGCGTTCCCGCAACCAGAAACTTACCCGGTGCATTGCCAAGATTTATTCGCGACCTCGCAGAAAGGGAAGGCTTCGATTTTGTTCTATTTGATATGAGTCCCAACGTTGGCGGTCTTAACGAAGTAATGCTCATGTCAAGTGACTATTTTATCGTTCCTACTTCACCGGATTTTTTCTGTTGGCAAGCCATTTCTTCGCTAACCGAACACCTTCAAAACTGGCATCGTGAAATCAATGCTTTCAAACAAACTATGCCCTCAAGATCGAGTTCGGCTCTCACAAACCGTCCTATTTTTCTTGGAACAATTCAACAACGCTACAGGATTCGCAAACAAGAACCCGCAAAGTCTTTCGAACGTTGGATTTCAAAAATTAGATCTTCTGTAGACACCCTTCTTTTGCCGGCATTGCAACAGATTGGCTGTGACCTAGATAAGGAAAGTGTTCAGAAGATTTTGTCAAACTACCCCGATAGAAATGGCGAGCAACTACAAGCATACGACCTGTCCCACATAGCCGATTTTAATTCTCTCATAGCGATTAGCCAAAACCTATCGAAGCCTATTTTTGCTTTAACTGACCAAGACCTCATTGATGCCAAGCAATTCGGTTTTGCCTTGCAAACAATGCAAGAAAGTCGAAATGCCTTTGACACTCAATTTAAGCGGTTATCAAATGTCATCTTGAGATTAACCAATACGATATCTCAATAATGGCGCTATAAAAAATGCCCCACCTACCGATCAATAGTAAGTGGGGCTTTTTCATGGGCAGGATTTCTCGGCGCTCTTCATGGTCGAGCGCAGGTACTATCGTAGCCCGTATAGGAAACCGCGCGGAGTGAGCTTCCTGGGGACGGATTGTCCCCGGCTAGGCTTGCGCGGTGTTGTTACGACCATTTTACCAGCGTTGGTAACTTGGTCTTCGGCTAAAGGTTCGTCTAACTAAGTTTTTATAGGCGCCATCCTCAAACCGTTGCGGCAGAACGATTACAGATGTTCCAAGCCTGTTTTAGGCGCCACCCCCTTCGTCTAAATTTTCGGCCGAGTTCGTCTACAACTTCGTCACTGACTGACGATCTTCGCGATCGCATCCTTGTCTATCGCAACTCGCTCAGAAAGGTCGACACCTCGTCGAACCAACTCCGTGCCTCTTTCGAGTAAGCCTGCGCATCGGGCAAGCTGCTCTCTTTCAGCGTCGCAGGTACCGGCACCGGTTGCGGACAGTCGACGCTTTGCATCGGCTGCTTGCTTGCGCACCCGCTCAAGATCAGCGCCAAGATCGTCGACGCGAGCAAGCGCCTTGTCCCGGGCCTCCCATGCATCCACCAAGCTTTGCGCATAGGTTCTCTCCTTCTCCCTGTACTTGATCTCAAGCGACTGCGCCCGAGTAGCGTAGTCCTCGCGCAAGGCGGCAATGTCCTCGCCGTAGAGCGCGGCGGCATACTGGTAGCCGGCGACGAAGATCCCGACGCCCGCTGCGACAGAACCCGTCGCCTTCATCCAAGAAGCCATCTCATCACCTCGTCAATCCTGTCGATCAGCGCCCAACAGAAAGCCCAGACAACAAAGACGATCGGCACGACGACTGCCACAAGCGACGCCCACAAGAAACGCATTCGCCAGTTCATCTTTTTCCTCATTAGGTCGTGTACAATCTTTTGCATAGACCTCCCGTTTCTCTAACCTCAGGTCACTAAAGCCGTTCGGTCGCCACAACCGAGCGGCTTTTTTTCAGCTTACTGGGCACTCTTTCTCTCATGCCCCAATTGACTACGCCTCGCCAAGAAATATCTGCGCTTCAGCTTGACGCCTGCGCGTGAGTCCAGGGACCTTCTTGCCACCGGCACGATCACAATCCAAGAACTCGAGAGCCGCCCCATCGATGTCCCCGGAATTGAGCTTGTACAGAAGCTTCGGGCACCCGGTGATGACGCCATAGCTTCCAAGGTTGAAGGCAAGCGAGATCAAGGCGATGTACTGTCCCTTCGTTACGTCGTGATTGATATACCGAGACAAGTCATCGGCCACCTTCCTGATGTCAGACGCAAGCCATTCGTCCGCCTGAGCGTCAGTAATCGTCAAGCCTTCATGGACCTCAGGACCGGTATGGCCAACCCCTATGGTCCACACTCCGGCACTGCATCGATAAGCAACCAAGCGACGCCCCTCAAAGTCCTCGATAAACCGCGTCGCGCACGACGCAGGCCACGCACGAAAAGCACGCTTCTCACTTGTCATTCAATTCCTCCTTAGTCACGCCAGCACGTTTAGCCAAAGCAATCCCGATCAGACGGATAAGGCGAGTGCCGCCCCATCCAGCCATGCCCGACAAGGCACCGCACACGCCCGGCGGGAACCCTTCAAACGCAAGAAGCTCATACGAGATCAGGCCGCACATCGCGCTGATCGCACAGTGCAAAATCATCTCGCGCCACGAAAACGGCCTCCCCTCCTGCACGGATAACAGGTAGTTGAGCCAGCCGCACACGGCGGCGAAGCCCCCAGACGCCGCAAGCGCCTGGAACTCCGAAAAATCTTTGTAAGGCATCATTCCCTCCGACATTCCAGAACCGTATAGCAAAAAAAGAGGCAGATGGAAAATTCAGCCATCTGCCTCTAAAAACGCCCAATTACTTACGAACGTTGGCTTCTCTGCTCTCGGCCGCCGCCGTCAAGTCTCGCGCCTTTTCTCCGAGACGCTTGAGCTTTTCCTTCTGGCTTTCGACATACTCGCGAGCCGCCTTTTCGGTAACGGCTCCCTTATTGAGAAGAGAGGCCATATGCCTGATATTCGACATAAGCTCCTTTTCCTCTCGCTTGATTGCCGCGCCGCGACGCTGGTGCTCCTGCTCAAAGTCAACGTCTCGAACCTTGATGCCAACGGTATTAAAGAAGGCGTTCACGGGCGTCACCGCCTGACCATTGCGGCCAATGCCCGTATAGCCAAGCGCCTCATTGCCAGTAGCATTCGCCATAGCGTTTGCAACTCGCTCGAAGTGATAGCCGCCCGCCGCAAGCGCGGGGGCAATCTGACGCCACACATAGGCCGCACGCTTTTCAGCCGCCTCCTTACCCGTGTCAGAAGCAAGAGTAATCGGCTGCCCCATGAACGTATCCTTATTCAAGAAAAGCGCACAGTACAACGAGTACGCAGGACTGCTGATGTTGAGCACTTCAGGGAACGGCATGCCGCCCATCTGGTTATCAACGTCAAACATTCCGCCGCCCGGGATGAAGTTGCTGATGTTCCAGTAGATAGGCAAGCCCGTTGTTTCGTCAGTGCCAAGACGCAGGAACTTCGGGTTTGCAAAAGCACCGTAGCCGCGCATGTACTCAGGCAACAGCTTGCCTTCAGCTTCCGCAAGCTTTTGACCCTTCTTGAACCGGGTAAACCAATCGTCATCATCGTCACCCGCACCCATCGCATAGCTCAAAGCGTTCGCCGTATGGAGCACTGTCGCAATAGCGGCAAAGCGCCACGGGTACCGAGCCGCCATGACACAGATCATCGGCAGCGTCTTGTAGGTCCACGCAAAGAAAGGAATTGCCGTATCTCTGATCTTGCGAGCGCCACCCGGCAAGTCGTCGTATGTCGGGATGAACTTAAGCGTGTAGTCAACAGCATCCTTCGGACTGAGGCCGCGATCAGCCGCAGACTTGTAGATAAGGAGTCGGAACACCTTATCTTCAAACTCATACGCCCAGCGCATGCCCTTGCGCAAACCGTAGTTCATCATGTACGTGAACACCCAGTCCGCACCGCGAGCAACCGCAGACTTCTCGGAGTCAAGCATCTTGCTGAACTCTTCGGGAAGCATCTCGGCAATCTCTTCACGAGTGAAGAGACCAGAGTAAAGCCCCGCTTCCTGCGCCTCCTTAATCCAGTCCTCGTTGTTCTTGATAGCCGTCAGAGTCTTTGCATAGGACACCGCGTCCCACATGTTGACCCCTGCAAGATGAGCCATCACGATGTTGCCGACGACGTTGTTCATATGAGACACAGGGTTGAGAGCAGTCTTACCCTCCTTCCAGTACGCCATCAGCTTCTTGTATCCGCGCATGAAACCCGTCTGAACTTCCGCATGCGGCATGATTGCGGCAAGCACATCGTCACGCACATACTTACCAGCAAGGACGCCATAGCGCTTTACGCCGCCCGTGTCGGCAATCTCAGTATCAGGAACCTTGCTGTACCCCTCCTGCTCATAGTTTGAGCAATACTCGGAGTTCTCGGCAATGCCCTTGAAGAGTCGACCAAGCGCAATGTCCTGCTGCATCTGCATCCAGCCCATCGCGAAGCGATAGCCGGCGTCTCGAATCTCGCCCATCTGGGCACGTTCTTCAGGCGTCCAGTCTCGCCAGATCGTTACAGGCTGACCAGTCTCAAGATGCTTCTTGTGCTCGAGGTCGACGACAACACCCTGCTTCTCTTTGAACTCGTAGCGAGCATCGCGGACCTCCCAGCCAAGCTTGACGAAATCAGGAACGGCCGCCGCGTCCACAACCTTGAAGCACCCGCGCCCCTTCAGCGAGCCGCCGCCAATGCCACGGCCCGCACCGTTGCGTCGGAACATATTCTTAAAGAAGTCTTCACCCGGCAGAAGTCCTCGCTTTTCATAGAAGCGCGGAAGGTACCGGCCGCGCCAGCGAGCCGCAGACTCTTCGGAAAGCATGCCAAGCTCAACGAGTTCCCGAGTCTGTTTCGTCATCAAGTCAGACATCTTCGCCGCCGCCTCGACGACGTGCTGAGGAGGATTCACGCCCGGAGCAAGCATCTTTTCAACAGCGTCACTCAGAAGCTTTCGATCTTCAGAAGACCACTTCATCATTTCCTCAGCGACGCCGCCAGCTTCCTGAACCGCTTTGTCACAGCGAGCCGCATAGTCTCGGATTTGACGACGCACCTCAGGCTTTGCGTAGCGGATCGAATATGCCGTGCGCATTGCAGGAATGGCCGCCTCGAGAACATCGAGGGCGACATTCGTAGTGCCCACAAGAGCATGCTCACCCCAGGCAAACTTGCGCCGCCCCGTCTCATCAAGCTGAATGGCCCTGCCCCATTCGCCGCCAAGATGCTTCTTGACAGACTGGCCAAGCACAGACTTCTTGACACCTTCACCAAGCTTGAGCTTGCGGCCGCGAACATGAGCAAGGCCGTCGGCATTTCCGCGAGCAAGCTCAACGTACTCCTCAGGCTTCAACTCCATCTTGACGCCGATCTTGCCAAGCCAGTTTTTGATCTTCGCAGTAACAGAATCCCACCACTTGCGGAACGGACTGCGACTGTCTGCATTGGCGGCAACCTCAACGAGATAAGCAAACGCTTCTTCAGCGTCACCAGGCTTAATGTCTTCCTTAACGTCAGCGATCAAGCCTGCATCAACCATGCGGCGCTTCACGGCAAGCGCAGTGGCATCACCGTTGCGAGCGCCATTGTTGATCATGTTGCGAGCGCGAAGAGCCAGGGCCTTAACTTCCTCCTTCGCGTCGGCAGCCATATGCGCGCCGACTTCATGCAGGAAAACACCCTTAGCAGTATTCGTCGTCAAGTTGTTTGCAACAAGATAGACCTTCCCAGTCTTCGGATCGTAGAGGCCCTGAATGCCACCATCACCATCAACAATCTGCCCACGCTTGCGGACATCAGCAGGTATGTCTCGCGTCTCTTCGACGACGTGCACACGTCCGTCATCGCGCAGAGTACGATAAGCCTCACCGACATCAGCACTTGACGCCAGAGCCTTATCAATCTCGGCCTTCGCCTTCTGGCGCTTTGCCTCATCGGTATTGCCGCGACGCGACCCCTTCACATCAGGATCATTATGACCTACAATAGTTTCATCAGGAATGGCCTCGGATCGTTTCGGACGTGTGCGCGACGCAACATCAATCTCTTGATGTTTCGCACGTGGCGCCGAGGGTTTCTGAATATAGGCCGTTTGAAGCATTAGCTTTTTACGGCCTTTTCTTACTTCCTCCAACACGACAACTGTACCGTCATCCAATTTCTTATAGACCTTGAGTGCCGGTTGCTGGTTATAACGAGTACGCCCACCAAATTCAACCTTGTCAGGATCCGAGACGACATCCGGGATTTTCAAAAAATCCTCATCGGTCCACGGAATCTGACCTCGTTGATACTCCTTATCCGACCCGTGATGTGATTTCGTATGGGTTACAGAGCTATCGTCAATAGAATGTACATAGCCCTCATCAATGTCAACCCCCGCTAAACGAGCCTTTTCGACAAAAGAGACATCTACTGGAAAATAATCCTCAAAAGAATCTCGGCCTCGACCGCTTTTGGTTTCTCCGTTTCGGATCCTATCAAGCAAAGACTGAATCTTTTCTTTGGCAACAGAAACTGAACGACGCGACAGCTTGACTTCTTCTTCGCGTTCAGAACCATCTACTTCTTGCCTGCCATCCGCTTCAACATCATCTTGTCCTCGGGGCTCAGGGGCGTCCCTCTGAACATCTTCCTCAACAGCTGATGACCTTCCTCCGTCTTCCATAGGCTTTTCTTCTGTGGATCCTGCGGACTCTTCAGACTGTTGTTTTCCTGCTTCTCGTTTTGCATCAATCTCTTCCTTTACTTTGTTGAAGACATCTTCTCGCGTCGGCTTCTCTCCAATAAGACTTTCCTGAGGAGACATCGCATCAAAGGCCGTATCTGCCGCTTCACCAAGGATGCGAGTCATCTCCTTGACGCTACGCTTGTTAGCATCCAGAGCCTCAGCAACAATGGCCGCCTCACCACTCTGACCAAGAGAACCCTCAGCCACATACTGTGCAACAGTCTTGCCCTCGCGTCGCGCATTTACGATGATTTGAGCCGCTTCAGCAATAATAGGACGCAAGTCAAGATCACCGCCGCCCTCGAGGCGAACCATCTTGCCAGCCACAGCGGCCATAGCCTTGAGAACGCCCTTCGCTTCACCGTCAGTCGTCTCGGCATAGAGCGCAGTAAGCTGATCATTGTCATACGCCTTCTTGAAGAGCGCCGCACCAAAGCGGGCTTCACCAGACTTCGAGACAGTACCATCAGAGGACATCATGCCTGCAGCCTGCCCAGGCGGGAAGCTGCCAACAAACTGGCGGGCAGTCTCATCAGTCGGATTGCCGTTCTCGTCAAACTCGAGGCGTTCAAAGTCAATGTTTGCCGCGTCATCGTTCGCCTTCTCGACAACGCTCATATCCAGATTGGAACTCGTGTTCGAGATAGAACCAACGTCAGTGCGAATCTTGTCCTCAGGCATGATGCGCACAAGCACGGGAGACTTCATCTGCTCAATAACCGCAGGATCGACACCATGACTTGCGGCATCAGCAATCAGCTCAGAGCGGTAGTTCTCAGCCTTGCCAAGCTCATAAGCACGCTGGGTAGAAGCAACGCGGCCATTACCGGCAATGGCGCGCATACGATCAGCACCCGCAGTCTTGTACTCCTTGACCACGTTACCAGACACGTCATTAGAGGCCAGTACGTCGCCGGCCTCAACAACAGCGTACCGGACGGGAATGCGCTCACCGTCGACGGTAACTGCATAGTCAGTCTTGCCCTTGTGCGCTTCATCAACATTGCCATAGGCGACAACAGGCGCGCCATTAGCGAAGTCTCTACCGGGCGACATGCGACCGTAGTCCAAGTTGCTTGCAATCTTCGTCATCTGGGCGACAGACGCACCAGAGGAGCGATCTCGGTTCTGCACACGCACGACACGGCCGTCAGGCAATTCCTGAGCCTCACCGATGCGCTTGCCTTCACCAACGATGCTGTTGCTTGCCTCGGCGATCTTCGGCTCAGGACGCTCGAGACGCTCCTCAACAGGGCCACTCTCAATCTCTGCACCGAGAGCATCAAGCGTCTTTGAAGTCGGAGCATACTCGGCAGGCGCATCCTTCTGTGCTTGCGCCTTAGGACCACTAGCAGAACCGGCAGAGACAGAACCGACAGCGCCGCCCATCAGCCCGCCAACGGTACCGCCGAGCGTGCCGCGCTTAAGCACCTTATTAACATTGCGTTCGCCAGTAGCGACCTGTTCGCCAATGGCATTACCGCCTTCTTCACCCGCTTCCTGCGGAGCTTCAGTCGCGACACCTTTCACGATGCCGCCAGCTACGCCGCCCTTAGAAGGACTACCCGCCATCTTGCGAGCAATCATGCCTTCTGCGCCGCCCTCAAGAAGTTTGCCAAGAGCCAGGCTAATCGCACCAGATACGCCCGCACCCTTGTAGCGATCAGCAAGCGGAAGGTTTTCAACGCCATCGGCAGTAAACGTATCAGCCGCGTTCATCAGAGCATTCGTGCCGACAGTGCCGGCCGTCGCCGCTTTCGCCAAAGCCTGCTTTGTAAGCTGTTTGCCGAGCATCTTTGCGCCCGCATTAGCCAACATAGCGGTACCCCCACCACCAATCGCAGATGCGCCCATTGTCGGCAGAGACTCAATGCCCATGTCGACAGCGGCGCCCGGGTTTTCCAAAACGAACTTCAGCACGTCCACGGCGTCAGTGTCGTCAGAGTCAAGAACATGATTCATCAACTGGCGCTTTGCAAGCCCTGACTTCGACATCAGCTGATTGCGAACGTCATCCGCCATGCTCTCCCAGAACTGACTTCCGCGTTTTGTGAAGTCATTGTCACCAGTCACAAGACGGCCAATGTCATAGACCGCCTTGCCGACACTCGGAAAGCCTGCGATTGCAGAAGCCGCTTTATCCTGCAGGCCGTCCAGAATGCCACCAGAGTCAGCCGTCGCCCGCAAATCGGCAACTCGCTTTTCCTCATCAACGGCATTAATAAACTCATCCGCAGACAGCACGGGAGTGGGAGCAGAAGAGGGAGAGGCCTCAGCACCCCTCCCCTCATCAAAAAGTTGAATCAATTCACTTGCCTTCACTCGAAGTACCCCGTTTCGATAAGAAGTTGCTCCAGCTCAACGCGGCTAAGAGCGTCGTCGTCGTAATCAGCAAAAAGGTTTGCAACAAGCCGTCGCGTGCCTTCCGGCAGCGCGTCTACAACCGCCTTGAACTTCGGTGGAACGTTGAGCGCAGGAACAGGCGCGTCATGAGCAGCCGCAACAGAAGTCTGAGTAGGAGCGGGAGATTGAGTCTGCAAGACGCCGGCTCGATAGAGCATTGCGTTCTCAGAAGTAACAGGAATGCCGTTACTCTGACAGAACCGCACAAACGCATTTTCAGCGTCCTTGTTGCGAACCTCAACGCGCTTCGGGTTCCCCATAAAATCCTTCTCTTCGATCAAGTCTGAGAAGACGCTCTTAAGCTCAGAAGGCGAAGCAAGCCGAGGGCCTTTTGCTTTCGAACCAACCCCAGCCGCCTTCAATGCCGCACCAACATCAACCACCTGCTGAACGACAGCGGGGTCGAAGTTGACTTCGCCAGTCATTCCATTCGTGACTGCGCCAGTGCGACCGTCAAAGCGATACGGATTCACCCCCTTGCCGAGAGCAAGCGAGAGCCTCTGTACCCCGTCGCCATCCCGATACTGCTCATCCCTAAATCGCCCCTGCTGGCTATAGAGACCGCCCCTCATAGCATCTGAGTAGCTTTTACTGCCGAGCATCGCTGCACCGCTCAGAGCGCCTATCTCCTGCGGCGTGTAATTCTCAGGATCGAAAAGTCCTGACAGCTTGCGCAGATTGTCATTCCTAATCGTCTCCCCGTCAGCCTTGGCAAGGTTCAGCTTTGTAGCCGCCTCGGTGCGAGCGGCTTCATAAATGTCCTTGCCGAGCTGGCGATCAATCTGCACCTTCTTCAATGCATTGTTTGCGAAGCCCGTGCCGATGTTTGTGATTGCATTGGCAATCGGACTCCAGTCAGCCCTTGAGTAATCCGGCATCACTTCCTCCACGGATTTGTTGCAATGGCAGACGCAAGAGTTGCGCCACCGCCGATCATGCCCGCCTTGGCCAACGGGCTTAGGCCGTTCCACCACAGACTTGCCTGATTGGCAAGCGTCGGAGCAACAGTCGGAGCGGCCGCGCTCACAGCGTCCACACCCGCCGCGCCCGCGCCAGCCACTGCGCCATTGGCCGCAGTCTCAGCGCCAAGGGTTCCCGCAGTACCCGCGCCCAAGCCAGCCGCCGCGCCACCCATCGACATGACGGTGCCGGCCGCAGACATCAGCTTGCCGAAGTTGGCGAGGCCGTCCTTAGAGTGCAAAGCATCGTTCGCCTTGGCCTGAGCAACGCTCCAGTCGCCCTGCGCATTACGACCAATAAAGCCGATGTTCTGCAAGTGCCGATTCGTCTTCCAACCTTCTTTCTGTCGGGCCGTGCCGGCAGAGCGAATGCGGCCGATGAGGTCGGCAAAAGCGTTCATCTCCTGAGCTGTATCAGCCTGAGCGGCAGAACGAGCCTCGGCATAGTCAGACGAGACATTACCCGCAGTCGCCTGTTGCTCATCGCGGATAGCCTGGCTCTCGGCAACGTCCTTCTTAATGTCCGCAGAAATACGATTGGCTTCAGACTCCGTGCGATCAGTGTGATTCTTCAGCGCGTAGTTCTCAGTCGCCTGAGCAATCTGCTGATTGATCTTGTCTTGCGCAGACTTCTGCTGTTGCATGCCTGCATTGAGTTGAGCTTGAGCTGCCCTGTTGGCGCGGTCCTGCGCATACATCTGCGTAGCCGCGCCGACAATAGCAAGAATCAAGCCCGCAATAGCGGCGCCTCCCATGAGCTACCTCCTTAAGAACCTTGATATGTCTTATGCGGATCAGTGCCAGTTTGCTTCTGCCGTTGCTGAGCAACATACGGATTGGCACCGCCAGCCATGTTCAAGTACTTGCTCAAGTCATTGAACAGGTATGCATTCGCCATGCTGTTGAACAAATCTCCAACCGAAGCAACAGAACGGTCAGCCGTAGCGGCATCGGCGTTCTGGCGAAGATTGTTCGCGGCAAGCTGAGCGGCAGTCGTCGCATCGGTACCGGCATTCGCCATGCTCACCAGATTGTTGCGAGCGTTTTCGTCTGCGTTCTGCAGGTCAGCCATTGCGGCATCAGCAATACCGCCCGCCTTGCTCAGGCCTTCATTGGTACGACGATTGATTTCAGCGTTCGAGTCAACGTCGGCAGAGCCGCCAAGCAGACCGTTGCGAGCAAGAGCGAAACGGTTTGCGCGCTCCATCTGCTTGGCTTGTCGCTCAACTTCTTTCGTGTTCAAGTCGTACACAGCATTACGATGGTTCTGATAGAGGTTCTGTCGACCGGAAGCATCGAAAACGCCATTGATAGCAGCGATAGCTTTAGCGGCACGCTCCTGGCGATCACGCTCGATCTCCCAAGCCTGATTGCCGCCACCACCGCCCTTACGCGGGCGCATCTTATCGCCCTTGTGTTCGGGAAGTGCGCCGTAACCCGGACCGCCGACATAGGCGAACTCAGCCGCCAAGAAATCGCTCATTTGCATCGTCATAACTCCATCTCTAAAAAACGATACTTTTCAGAAAAACCTGCACGGCTCAAAAACCTCGCCATAGCCGGGCTTGTGTAGCAAGTAACAGACGTCGCCCCCTGCGAACGCCAGATGTTTTTCACAAACTCATACCACTGCTCACAGCACTCCCGAAAACCGCTACCCGCCATAGCGATCAGATTGATCTTGGTCCTTCGCGGATAAAAGACCATTTCCCAAACGCCGACAAGCTTGACCGCGCCTGCATCTGTCGTGAGATATACAGACCAAGCGCGGCCCTGCTCAATCAACGTTTTCAAATCCTCAGTCGTGAACTCACCATTGGCGGCCGACTGGACGCGATCAAGCTGATCACGAACAAGCTCAAAGTTCTCAACATTCGATCTATCAATGAGGTGGAACCCGTACATCAGCGCACCCCAAGCAAGTTGTAGTAAACCGTCAGAGCATTGAGCTTGAACGGTTTGTCGTCGAAGTTGCGAATGCGCAGGCTGATCTCAGTGCCACAGCACGGGATAGGAATCGTGCCGCCCGGTCGAGTGTTCCCGGTAATCAGCACTTCAGGCGTCCATGCATCAGGATCACGAGAGTCGAAGCCGACAGAGATGAAGCACGACCCCTGAACCACGGCATCAATGCCAAGCACCTGCTTCAGCTGACCAGGCTTCTTGAAGTCCATGTACGGAAGCTCAATAAGCGTCTCGAAGGGAATCCCGCCGTCCGTATGAATGTCTTCATCGAAAACATAAATGTCATCGCCCGAACGGAAGTACAGCTTTTTGCCAAGCTCGGCAACAGCATCAACCTTGAAGTTGAGGTAGTAGTGAGACCACGCGGAAATCTTCGCAGTGCGCGAAATCGAGTAGACAAAAAGATGATTGCCGAAGCTTAGAATGTACTGGCCCGTGCCGTAGAAGTAGAAACTCTTCGGTGCAACACCATCAGTCTCAGCCTGCGCAATCGCCTTTCTGACCATCGAGTCAACCGGGGAACCAACGTCCTCATCCACCAAGTTTTCCGTGTAGGCCTGAGTCGTCACCGAGCGAACGCCGTAGTCACTCAAGAAGTACAAGTCACCAGACACATTCGCAACCGTCTTCGGGAACGTAGACCCTACGTTCTCAACCGTGTCATAGAGACCCATTGCGTTAGGATCAGGGTCGACTTTCCACAACTGGCAGGAGTCACGAGTCAACACAGCCAGATAGCCCTGCTGCGTACCGAGCGCCGTTGCAGTTCTGTCGCCTCGAGCATTCATGCCTGTCGGAAGAAAGCCCGCATCCTCAGCGGCCGACCAATCACGCGGGCGACCGGCGGCACAGAAGCGCACAACATCGCCATCCTTGCCGACGGCAAAGAGCTTGCTCTTCAGCTTCATGCAAGTCTTAGAGTGCGGACACTTATCGTCAGTGATTTGAGTCGCGGAAGAGCCGTCGAGATAGTGATGACGCACCGTGCCATCCGTGTACTCAACAGCCACATACATGAAGTTGTTGAATACGTCTGCATACCACAGGTCCTTGACGTCCTTCTCTCCTTCAGTAGGTGCAACCTTATGCGCCTCAAAGAGCTTGTCTGCGTGAGTGATAGAACCCTTGCCGTAGAAAGTATGGAGCTTGCCGAGAGCGGCGCACAGACCTGAAGTACCCGGCTCAAGCGTGCAAACCTTAGAAAAGCCAGGACGCTTTGCAGTTGTCAAGCCTGTCGTCACATAGGCGTTCTTCATCTCGCGCAGACGGTTGGCGTCAGAGACAGCCGCATCCTTGCGAAGGTCGATACCCAGTTCAAACCTGTCAAAGTTAATCTGCATGACGGACCTCAAAGAACGTAAGAGCCATCGGCCACGCGCTTGACATACAAGCCATCATCGACAGCCGTAGAGCCTGCGAAGTACCGACGGTTTTCATGCCTGCGGCTCTTCACAGAACGGAGCATCTGCTGAAAGATTTGCCCGGCAGTCTGGGCATCAGCATGACCGTAATGCGCTTTCGCAGAAGCGAGCGCATAGAGAAAGACGAGATTTGACGGAACCGAAGGACGATCACCGGCCTGCTCGAGACGCGCAGGGCCTTCTCGATAGCGCACCACCATCGGATAGGCGCGATCGGGCGTAGGCCAAAGCTCAATCTGCCCATTAAGCGTGTCGAACTTGCGCGGGCATTCTCTGCTCACGTCGTCACAACGATCAGCCTCGGTAATGCCCTGCACAAGCTTTACGACACTCGCATCAGTCTCATAGACATCAATCGATTCAACAAGATACGGATCAATATCCTGATCCTCAATGTCGTTGTGAAAGTCGTAGAGCTTTGAGCCGGGAGACAGCGTGATAGTCGTGCGCTTGACAGCGAGAGGCGCATCAAGCTGATCGAACACGTAGTGCTGCCCCTCCTGAAGGAATGACTTCAAGATGGGATCGACGAGCTTGGAACCTGCGCCCTGAGTGACGAAACCAAGACGAGCCTTCAGCTCAGTCATCATTTCACCGAGCGTCTTCTCACGCCAGCTAAGTGAGTTCGACATATCAGACCTCCGCATTCAGCTCAAGCGTGAGCTTGCCGCCAGACTCGCGCAGGCGAATGGCAATCGAACGCTTGCCGATGATGCTCACCGTCTTCCAGGCGGTATCAATCTCTGCGACAAGTCCGTCCTTGCCGTCAATGCCCGGCGCACCCTGCGGACCCGGATCACCCTTAGGACCTTGCAGACCTACCTTGCCCGGATCACCCCGAAGGCCCTGCGGCCCCCGCGGACCCTCAGGACCCATGCCGTAAGTGACACCTTCAGACCAGTCGTCCTTGCCGTCAGACAGCTTCCAGTAGAGCTTGCCAAGGTCCATAGCAAGGAAGCTAAAGCCCTTCTGCTGAGAGTTGTAGAGAGCACGCTCAGAGGCCAAGCCGACAGCGTCTGCGTCATAGCTTGCGCCGACAGGGCCGCGCTGGCCCTCAACGCCTTGCGGACCTTCAGGGCCACGCTCACCGCGTTCACCCTGATCCCCCTTTTGGGCGCGCAGGAACTCACGCGCTTCATCGGTAATTTGATCGACGCCGATAATGCCAGTAGCTATGGAGCCGTCGTCCAGCACCACCTTGGATACATTGTCGATAGTCGTATTAATCGACCGACCTACACTATCAAGCTCCGCGTTGATCGAAGCAAGGTCAGTCTGTGAAGGATTGTTTTCAGCGAAGTTTTTCTTTCGCTTGTACTTGATAGCCTGAGCCATTGACTTACTCCTAAGTAGAGGTAAGTCAATCAAAGAGCGTCAGTCTTGTGGAAGAAAAGACAATGGGCAAAGACCCTGAAACACAAAGATTGACATTGAAACACCAATGGATTACCATCAAAATAACGCCTCTTTCTAAATGGAGAGCACTTAAATGAAACGCTTGATCGTTGCATTAGCATGCGCGCTTGTTGCCAGCACAGCTCACGCAGACCACTGGTTCAGCTTAGGCTATATAGATGAAGCATCGATGCTTGTGAACGTCGATTCCTTCAATACAGATGAAGACGGATACTGCGGTGTATGGGTCGGATATGTCTACCCATATAGAAACGATTACACGTTCGAAATGGCCTTTTTAAAATTCAGTGAAATAGCGTTCAAATATAAGAAAGAAGACGAGTTCAGATACACCAACGATAAACTTACAAACGAATGGCACTCTCAGATCGCATTTTGGAGACGACCCGCGCCATCTTCAAAAATGGCAAAGGCACTCCAAAAAATCATCATCATGAGCAAAGATCCAAATCAAACAACAATAACGGGGAGCTACTACGAAGACAACGGAGACCCAGTTAAGTTCTTTACCGAGTATCGAAACACAGAAATCAAACTGCAGAACATATTCAACGAACTCAAGGCAACCCAGACCGATAAGCCTTAACGACCAGACAGAAAAGCCCAGAGGCGCAAGGCTTCTGGGCTTTTGCATAAATGCTTACCTAAGATTGTGGCTAGTTGCCCGTAAAAGCGCAACTGACAACGGCGGCAGGTCTACGTATGGAACATACTTGGTAGGATTCTTTACCTTGATATCCGAAATAAGATCAGTCTCTGCCAAAGATTGTTCAGGGTACTTTTGAAGAGCTTCCTAAACTCCTGCACAAATGCCAAAATAAAGCCCCGCCGGCCTTTCGGTCGACGGGGCATTTTGCATAAGGCTGATTACAGGTAGCCGTCGGGTGCTGTTGAAAATTTTACAGTCGCGACTTCACCATTATGCTTTCCCATCTGATTATACTCATTTGCTGAAGGATTTTTAGCTCTATATAGCGTGATTGTGACGCCGTCTTTGAACGTTAATATTGCGCTATCCGGGGAGTATTCACTATTCGTGGAAATATTGGCCCAATAATAACGACCATCAGGATCCGCGTATGCTCTTATGAAAAGCGCGGTTAAGTAGTGGCTACGACTCCCCCAATACGGTATTTTATTCATTGACCCAAACGTTTTCCTGTCTAATGCACTATACCCATAATAATAGTAGGCATTATCACCGAGACGCCCAACAGTTAGCTCATAGACGACCTCAACAAATGCCGCTGCAATCGTCACGTCCTTCGCGGGCATTTTGAACGTTCGAGTATTCCCGCTCCCCGACAGCGTAACCCCACTGGCGGAGATGCTACCAAACTCATAATCCTGCCCAGCTGCGACGGTAACCGTCACCGTCTCACCGTACTTCGCCAGTGACTTGACCGTCACAGTGCCTTGGCCAGTCTTCGACACGTTGATGCGGAAGTCCAGCGCACTGGCAGAAGCACTCACGACAACGTCAGTGACAGGCATGACAAACGTGAACGTAGTCTCATTGACCTTCGTCACTTCAACGCTCGGAGAAACACCTACCTTAACGTTGCCGTAGCCTGTGTTTGATCGCACGGTAAGCGTGACTAGATCACCAGGCATTGCGCTTGACTTGTTCACACTGACAGTGCAGTACGTCTGAGTTCCGATAGAAACACGGAACTCTTTCGGAGATGCAAGGAGGGCCTTATGCAGCATAGGGCGCCTCCAGTTGTGGAGTTACCCCCACATTTCGGTGATCTCTACGTATGAGCCCGCCATTGGGTGCTCTACTTGGAAATCTGTAGAGCCAATAAGTAATATATTTTTCGATGTGCCCGAGATGACAGGCTCTGGTAAGCCTCCCTCCCAATCGGGGACAGATAGAGATACCACAACCCCTATAGGTACACTGACCTCCTTTCCCTCGTCGGCTATTAAAGTCGAGAGAAGATTTCCAGCGTGGGTCACCCGTACAGTGTATTTCGTGTCGTTGATGATATTTACCTTTTCTTGTGTATCCGACACGATAAGCATTTCCTTCCCGAGCATTTACCACGCCCTCCTTTCGAGAGCGGGTAAATACCAGCTTGACTTTCTTAGAGATATCCTGTAGGGGGGGGGGTAAACCTAATAGATATCACCTTTCCTACACTACCCTTCAAGTTAAAAGGGTCGCCATCAATTCTTACAGTTTGTGTTACATCAAAGTTGCACGATACCTTAGCGCCATTTATCTCAATTTCAATTGGCCCCGTATATTCGCGCTCCTCAAATCTCTTGACTATTGTTTTGTTTGGGACTGAATCAAACTGCCAAGAACAAAATAGCGCCTTGAGCACTCGATCACTCCCCGCAGTTTTCCAATACGGAATTCTATTCACATTACCGAAATCGCCCTTGTCCCAACCAGCGTAGTAGACATCCATATCCCCCACTGGCCTGAAGACCTGTTCTACAGTCATTAGTACATGACCCTCGTCTGCTGTTTTAGCAACCATCTCTTTCTTCAACATCCCTTCTCTCCTCTCAAAGACGGCGGCAGGTGCGCACGATTTAGCTCACTCTCCCATGCGGTCTTGCAGTGATCCTTTTGCCAAAAGAACAAGTGGTCGATGATCCATGTGGGCCATGACCTCGACCCATCGAGTTTGTGACGCCAAGCCCTTGCGCTCAGCGTCTCGTCAGCCCACCCGCCGAGAAGCGTGTTGACCAACTGGTCGAACGCTACAGCGATCTGAAAACCATCAGGATGTCTCATGCCTTAGCCCCCTCTGCATAAGGCTTCGTCCAGAGTTCAGCCATGGTAAGCATCGCCTTGGATAGTGCCTGTTGGAGCTGAGCTTTCGTCACAGTTGCAACCGTATTGTCGGCAAGCACCCAGACAGTCGACTCAAGTCCTGCCGTCTCAGCTGCTGTGATCGCTCGCGCCATACGGGACTGTGCCTGCTCATCGCCGTCGAAGGTCATGCCGTCGACTTCCACCTTGATCGCTGCCACCTTGGCTGCACGCTCACGCTTTGCAATGGCGAGATCCTGCGCCTCCTGTTCTTCAGGCGTCAGCTCTCTTTCAGAGTAGGTCACGCCATACTGCGCCCAGAACTCGACCTTGCCTTCGTCTGGCGCTTCGCCAAAGGACACATGGTCCCTGTTGAAAATGTCCTGACGCACCTGCCATTCAGACTGGTAAGTAACGCCGTTGTACGTCCATGTCTTGATCATCGGTTAGCTCCCGAATTTGGTGAAAGTGGCGACGCCAAAAGTCCCGTACCATGCAAGCGTCGCAAGGCCTTTGGCAAGCGTCGGAGCAGAACCGCTCCACGACCAAGAGCTTCCAAGAGTGATCGTGGCAGTTCCCGCAAGCGCCACGACCGTGATCCACGCTTTATTGTTGGAGCCGTTATTGACCGTGAGCTTGCCGCCACTTGCAAGGCTCATCGAGCGCGCCGATGTGTCTGACACGGTGGTTGCCGCGACGACGGTCTCAGTCGTCGTAATAGACCCCGCGTCACCAGTACCGGGGATGAGCTGAGGTTTCCCGCTGACTCCGGTCCAAGGCACTGCACTCGCCGAGTTCGCCGTAGTAGCAGAGTCGGCCTTTGCCGCACTCGTTGCCTTGGCGTTGATGCCAAGGTAGGTCTTCGCCGCATCCGCCTTGGCCAAGTACGTGCCCGCGGCATTGGCCGTCGTCAGGTAGCTTGCGAGCTCAGACGCCATGGCGACACGATACTTTCCGCCCGTGCCGTGGACAATCCACAGCTGATGCGTGTCCTCCGCCCAAATCGGTTGGGCCGGCGTTTCCGCGTCGCCGCCATAGGCAGAGATCTTCGCCGCCGTGTCGTAGTTGATCCCAAATGCTGAGTAAGCCATTACGGCAACCTCCCCATAGAAATGCCTGATGCTTTGAAATAGGACGGCTTGCCAGTGATGCCCGCCCACGTCGTCGTGCCTGCGGGGCCCGTCGGTCCCTGCACGCCTCGAGGCCCTTGGATGCCCTGAACGCCTTGTGCGCCCTTGAGGTTCTTGAAGGCGAAGGTGAACGTGCGCGCGAGCTCGGTGCCTCCTAGCGTGACCGTCACGGCAGGGGGACCCAC
>OOCU01000288.1_pt1 | contig 53219 bp, 72 predicted proteins | sample 1671781 | NCBI WGS metagenome assembly OOCU01 (sample SAMN06348192, study PRJEB24527) | human gut metagenome | reverse complement strand
ACTATGGGGATAGCTCGGAGATACTGTATTCGTTAGAATACTTGACCGAGAACCCCGCGACTTTAGTCGTGGGAGGTTCAGGAACATGTGGATAGATTTTTTAATAGCGCTAGATTATTAAATATCAATTTAGGATTTACTAAAGAGTATTTAAGAGATTTATTGAATGAATTAGTACAAAAATTAGATGATGATGAACTGTTTGTATATTGGCAAGCTACTCGTGGTGGTAATGGTCTTAGAAGTCATAATTATGATAAAGAGCAAAAAGCTAATTTATGGATAACAATTTGCCCAGAAAAAATAACAGATAAAGATAAAGAATATAAATTGACTTCTATGGAAGATACAAGATTTTTACATTGTAATATTAAGACTTTAAATTTAATTCCTAGTGTAGTAGCTTATCAACATGCTAAGGAAAATAATTGTGATGAAACTGTATTTCATCGCGGTGACATAGTTACAGAATGTGCTCATAGTAATGTGCATATAATCAAAGATAAAAAATTCATCACTCATCCTGCTGATGAATATATTTTACCTGGTATTGCTAGAGCGCATTTATTAAAAGCATGTAAAGCGTTGAATATTGAAGTAGAAGAAAGACCTTTTACAGTAGATGAATTAATCAATGCCGATGAAGTAATTGTAAGTAGTTCTGGTGATTTGTGTATTCGTGCTACAGAATTTGAAGGAAAAGCTGTAGGTAAAAAAGATAGTGATACTTTCAATAGATTGAAAGAGTATATTTATCAAGAATGGTTAGAATGTACTAAAAAATAAAATTGAATAGATTTAAAAATTGTTCATAAAATATTTGACAATGAGAATTGTTTTCAATATAATTATTTATGTAATTTTTAAAAGAGAGTCTAGAACTCCATAGAATATATTTTTGAATAAAATTTTTGTGTGTATTTATCTTTTAGAGCATAGAAAAATTTTATTTTAGATTTATTCTATGGAGTTTTATCTTTTTAACGAAGATTATTATTTAGAGAAAGGTGCGTTTAAATTGGATTTTATTATTAGTGCATTAGAATTATTTCATCATGGTGGTTGGGTGATGTATCCACTTTTAGCTTGTTCTATTTTAGTTGTTGCTATTGGTATTGAGCGTTTTATCTATTATAAGAGGACTTGTGGCGATAATAAAGATATGGCTCAACAAATTTTAGCTTTAGCAAAAGAGCGTAATTGGCAAGAAACAGAAAAAGTATGTGCTAATAATCGTTGCTTTGTCAGTGATGTATTGGCGATAGGCTTAAAATATCGTGAGTGTCCCATGTCAATGAAAGAAAGTTTTGAGGAATATATTTCTGTTAGAGCAAATGGTTTAAAACGAAATTTAAATTATTTAGATACTATTGTTACAATGGCTCCGCTGTTAGGTTTATTAGGTACAGTAGTGGGGATGATTAGTTCTTTTAAAGTATTAGATGTTGCTGGTGATAATCCTGCATTAATCACTGGTGGTGTAGGTGAGGCGTTAATCGCGACTGCTACTGGTCTTTGTGTAGCTGTGCTAGCCTTGATTGTGCATAGTTATTTTAGCAATCGCTTAGATAGTGTTTTGACTGATGTAGAAAATGTTTGTACTGTAGTGATTAGTAAGGCAAGAGGTAAATAATAATGAAAATACGTAGTAATCGCGTGGCAAGACCACCACGATTGATGATTATACCGATGATTGATATTATATTTTTCTTGATGGTATTTTTCTTATTTAGCACTTTGCAAATGGTTTATCAAAAATCTATGCCTGTGAATTTGCCAGTAGCATCTTCTAGTCATCAAGAAGCACCAAAGCCAGTGGCTATTACACTAATGAAAGATGGTACAATCAGTATAGGTGATACTGTAGTAAGCATTGAAGAAATAAAACCACGAGTGGAACAATTAGCTGATAAAGCAGATACTCCTGTGATTTTAAGAGCTGATGAGAATGTAGAACATGGAAAAGTAATCAAAGTGATGGATGAAATCAAGAGTGCAGGTGTAACAAAATTATCCATAGCTACTCAGGAGAAATAGTTAATGAAAAAACATATTTGGAAAAAATCTTTTTCAATATCATTTGTTTTTCATTTCGTAGTAGTCATAATCATTGGTGCTATGGTAGCAGGCTTTCATCAGGAGATACAAAGACCAAAAGAAGAATTGATTACAGTCAATCTAGCGGACACACCAGAACAGATAGCAAAAGCTCAAGAAAAATTATCATTTAATTCATTTAGTAAAGATATAGAAAATATTTTTAAACATAATAGTGATAATGATAATCAAAATATCGAGAATAAAAATAATGAAGTAAATCAAAATAAAGATATAAAACAAATAAATAATGTAGAAAATGAACAGATTGAAAAAGATGAAATTAGTGCAGAAGATGGAATTTTACCAGCTTCCAATAATATGACAAATACAATATCAGAAGATGATACGCAAACAATCAGTGGCGGTATTGGTCAGGGAGATGGTGAGAATTTTTCTGGTAGCGAAAATAAAAACAGTGGCAGTGGAAGTGGTGGCACAGCAGAAGGTATAACTGGTGGCGGAGCAAATGTTACAGAAGATAGATATAGTGTAGCAAGTAGATTTGCTCAAGCTGTGGAAAATCATAAATCTTATCCTTATGCAGCTGTTAGATTAAATCAGCAAGGTACAGTAATTATTAATGTAACTATTGATGCAAGTGGAAATTTAATCAGTGCAGGTGTAGTTTCTAGCGTTAATGGGAATTTAGATAAGGCTGCTTTAAATGCAGTATATAATGCATGTCCATTTAGTCATGGTTTAGGTGAAAGTATTAGTATGAATGTTCCTGTTAATTTTTATTTGAATTGATATTGAGAAAAGAGATGTTTTTGATGCAAGAAGTTATATTAAAACAAGAAGAAATCGAAAATATTATTATAGATGATGAAAAAAAGGACGAAAAGAAAACGTTAACTAAATTACCAGAACATAGATGTAAGCGATGTAATAGATTGCTTTTTTATGGAAAAGTTAAATATGTAGAAATAAAATGTCCTAAATGTAGTTGTATAAGTAAAATTGGCAAAGATGTAAATAAAATTTGTATAAAAAGTTGATTGAAAAATAAAGAGGTGAAAATATGAGTGGCTATTTGAGAAAAGTAATCTTTGGAATTATTTGTTTGATAGCTATTGGCGGATTGTTTTTAGGCTTTCGCTCACATGAAGAAGATACAAATAATATCAGCTCAACAAGAGTCGTTACAGATAGCACAGGTAGAGAGGTAACAATACCAACACATCCTAAACGTGTAGTATTATTAAATGCTTCTCATTTAGATTTATATTATTATGCTGGCGGTAAAGAGACTGATACAATAGTGGGAAAACCTACTTCAGAAGCTTTGAGTGATGAAGTCAAAGAAGGAACAAAAAATATAGAGCAAATCGGTGTAATTCACAATCCTAGTGTAGAAACTATTTTGAAATTACAACCTGATTTAGTAATTGGTGTAAATGTACCTTTTCATCAGCAATTAATTCTTACTTTAGAAAAAGCAAATATTCCTGTGTTGATTAAATCTTTAGACACATATGAAGATGTGATATCCACTTTAGGTTTTTATGGAGAATTAACAGGAGAAGAAGAAATTGCTCAAGCAAAAATCAAAGAAATAGAAGCTGATTATGAAAAAGCGATTGCTAGAGCAGAAAATAAAACAGCTCCAAGAAGTTTGATAATTTGGGGAACGACAGATAGCTTTAGCATGGCAACAAGTAAATCATTTACAGGAGATTTATTAAAACGATTAGGTGGTAATAATATAGCAGATAATGTGGATTCTGTAGCAAAAGACAGTGGCTATATTCCATTAGGAATGGAATATATTGCTACACAAGATCCAGAGGCGATATTTGTAGTAACTCATGGTGATGTGGACGCAGTAAAAAATAGTATAGATGAAAATTTAGGGCAAAATCCTTTGTGGCAAGATATATCTGCTGTGAAAAATCATAGAGTATATGTATTACCATATCAGTTATTTGCTGTAAATCCTGGTACTAATATAGCTAAAGCGATAAATATATTGGCAGATGATTTATATTTACAAGAATAAAAAATATGAGGTATGGTAATGGCTATTGCTAGTATAAGTGAAAAGATAAGAGATCCTAGAAGTAAAAAACGCAATTTAGTGATGTTTTTGGGACTGATTTTGTTGGTAGCAGTTTTATTTATCAGCATGATTATAGGTACAGCAAATACATCATTTAGCGATTTATATAATGTATTTGTAGGTGTTCAAAATACAGAAAGCTATAGAATTTTATATCACATCCGTATTCCTAGAGTGCTTACAGCAATGTTTGCTGGTATAAATTTAGCTCTTGCAGGCTGTATATTACAAGGTGTATTGAAAAATCCATTGGCAGATCCAGGTATTATTGGGGTATCAGCAGGGGCTGGTCTTGCTGCTATGGTAGTCATGATTGTTTTACCTGAATATACGAATATGGTGCCAATCGTAGCTTTTGTAGGAGCGATGGTAGCGACTTTAATTTTATTTGCACTGGCATGGGAAGATGGTATTCAGCCACTTAAATTGATTTTAGCTGGTGTCGCAGTTTCAGCATTTTTTGCTGGCGGTATGACATGCTTGATGGTATTTTTCTCCGATAAAATTCAAGGTACAGTGAATTGGATGGCAGGTGGTTTTTCAGGTGCTTCATGGAAGCATGTAACTATGATTTTGCCATATACTATCATTGGTTTAGTAGGTGTGAGTATCAGCAGTAAATTGTTAAACGCTTTGCAATTAGGTGATGATGTAGCAAAAAGTTTGGGAACACGAGTGGAAGCTACAAGATTTTTCCTCGTTACGCTGGCGGCTTTATTAGCTGCTTCTGCTGTAAGTGTAGCAGGTATGCTCACATTTGTTGGTCTTATAGTGCCACATATGATGCGTTTAGTAGTGGGTTCTGATTTTAACTATTTATTGCCAAGTTCAGCTATTTTTGGTGGGATTTTACTGATTGTAGCGGATACAGTGGCAAGGACTGCTTTTAGTCCTATAGAGGTGCCTGTAGGTGTATTTATGTCATTTATTGGTGCACCGTTTTTCCTTTATTTATTGAAAAGGGGAATGCAAAAGAGATGATTTTACAAGCAGATAAACTTACATTGCAATATGGGCAAAAAATCATTGCTGATAAATTGAATTTCAAGGTAGATAAATCGGAGATAATAAGTATTATTGGGCCAAATGGTTCAGGAAAATCCACATTATTAAAATCTTTAGGTAGATTATTAAAGCCTACACATGGGACTGTTTTATTAGAAGGAAAAGACATTCAAAAAATGAAACCTGGTGATATAGCACGCAAGATGTCGATATTGCCACAATCTTCAACGGCTCCAATGGATATGACTGTTTATGATTTAGTCTGTTATGGTAGAATGCCACATCAAGGATTATTTTCTTCGCCAAATAAAATTGATGAAGAAAAAATCGAAGAAGCATTGACGCAGACAAATACATCACATATGCGATATCGAAGATTAGATACTTTATCTGGTGGCGAACGTCAAAGAGCATGGCTAGCAATGGCAATAGCTCAAAACCCAGAGATTTTATTATTAGATGAACCGACTACGTATTTAGATGTAAAACATCAATTGGATTTAATGAATTTAGTATATAAATTATATGAAACGAGAAAAATCACAGTGATTATGGTCTTGCATGATTTAAACCATGCTGCTAGATATAGTCATCGCTTAGTAGCGGTGAAAAAAGGCAAGATTTTTGCTGAAGGTTTGGTGCAAGATGTATTTACAGAAAAAATACTTTGTGATTTATATGATGTAGAAACGTCAGTCATGTCTTTAGAACAAAATGGACAAAAACATTTAGTTTGTTTCCCTTATGATGTAAAACAAGGGGAGAAAAATTAGTGCAGGTTTTAAGTTTAAATAAGATAAATAAACAAATTAAGGATAAAATTATTTTAAAAGATATAAGTTTCACACTTGAAGAAGGCGAGATATTGGGGCTTTTAGGCCCTAATGGTGCTGGTAAAACAAGTATGATGAAGATAATATCTGGTTTAAGTAGAGCAAATTCAGGTAAGCTTGAGATTTTAGGGATTGATGCTGATAAAGAAAGGGCAAAGATAAAGTCTCAGCTAGGTTTTGTCATGCAGGATAATAATATGGAAAGAGAATTTTCTGTTAAAGAAGCTTTGCTATATTATGCTCGTTTGTATAAGGTGAAAAATTATAAATATGAAGTGGAAAGAATAATCTCTCAATTTGAAATGAATACTTGGCAAGATAGAAAGATTGAGAAATTATCTGGCGGTATGGCTAGAAAAGCAATGATTGCTAGAGCTTTATTAGTAAAGCCTAAAATCTTATTGTTAGATGAACCAAGTGTGGGATTAGATCCTGATGTGAGATATGATATTTGGCAAGAAATAAAAAAATTAAAAAATATGGGGATAAGTGTAATTATCACCACTCATTATATGGAAGAAGCTGAATATCTTTGTGATAAAATCGCTATTTTAAAACAAGGAAGATTATTGGCGATAGATGAAGTAGAAAAAATAAAGCAGATAATGCAAAAAAATGAAAATGAAGATATAACTTTAGAAAAAGCTTTTTTACGATTTATCGGTAAGGAGGCTTATTGATTTTGAATTTTTTAGCAGTATATATGCGTGAAATGGCACTTTTGCAAAAGAAGATGGGAAAATTAGGATATATTTTCTCAGCGGTAATGTTTCCGATAATCTATTTATTTGCCTTTGGCATGGGAATTGGACCTGTAATGAATGGTATCCATGGTGGTTATTTACCTTTTTTGGCAAAGGGAATGCTATCTATAACAGTCATGATGAATGCTTTTCAACAGACAGCATTATCAGTGAGTGTGGGAAGATTTTATTTTAAAACATTCCAGACATTATTATTGAGTCCGATTTCGGCTTTTCAAGTTATATTAGGTATCACTTTAGCTGGAGTTATTCGTGGCTTTATAGCTGGAAGTATTATCTATATCATAGCTATGGTATTTTTTGATGTGCCAATGTTGAGCCTTTGGGGATTTTTAGGGATTTTATTATCTGCCTTTTGCTTTGGTATTTTAGGGATTGCCATAGGTCTTTGGATCAAAAATCCAGATGCGTTATCTTCAGTGATAAATTTTATAATTACACCGATGACTTTCTTCTGTGGTACATTTTTTCCGTTGTATAATTTGCCGGATTGGTTGCAGATTGTAGTGGGGATTTTGCCATTGACTTTAGCGAATAATTTATTACGTACAGAAGTATTTAGTATGTATAGTTTGTTAGATATGATTTATTTAATAATTATCACATTAATCTTGTTGGTAATTAGTAGATATCAATTAAAAAATTATAATGAATAATCTAATTGATACAAAATAAAAGTTTTAAATTTTAGTGTGTTTAAGATAAATTTAGACTATAATTTGAGTAAAGATATATTTTTTATAGAAAAGAAGGAGATAAAAAATGAAATCAATAGTAGTTTATTCTAGTTTAACAGGTAATACAAAAATGGTAGGAGAAGCTATTGCCGAAGTTTTAGCTCCGAATTGTGATATTTATAAAGTAGAAGATAATCCTGATGTTACAGGTTATGATTTAGTAGTTGTAGGTTTTTGGGTGGACAAAGGAACAGCTGATGCAAAAGCTAGTAAATTTTTGAAATCCATTCGTAATAGTAAAGTGGCTGTATATGCTACGCTAGGAGCTGAACCAGATTCAGAACATGCAAAAACTAGTTTGCAAAATGGTATAGATATGTTAGATAGTTCTAATGAGGTTATGGGGAGATTTATTTGCCAAGGAAAGATTGATCCTAAATTATTAGAGGCAATGAAAAAAATGTTTGGCACGAAAGTTTCTAAAGAAAATTTTCATGCAGTAGATGAAAAGCGTTTAGAACGTCATCGCAAAGCTAGTACACACCCTGATGAGCAAGATTTGGCTAATGCAAAGAAAGTATTTAGTGAGATTAAAGCAAAAATGAGTGGTGAAATGAACTTATGAGCAAAATAAGAGAAATATTAGATAATCTATCAACTGAACAATATAAGATGATGATAGGGGAAAAATCTTGTCAGCCTTTGACGGAGACTTTTAGCAAAAAAAGAGTTGTTCATCCAGGGGCAAATGGACAGATGGTACCACCTGTAAAACAGCAAGAAATTTGGCTTGAATATATGCAAAGAAAAGGAGATAAAAGTAAAAAGAAAGCAGTATATATACACATTCCTTTTTGCAGTCAAATTTGTCTATACTGTGGTTTTTTCCAAAATTATTCTAATGAAGAACGCGAAACCATGTATGTAGATAGATTAATCAAGCAATTATTGATGGCAAAAGAATATAAATATGTACAAGATAGTGTGATTAATGCTGTATTTTTTGGTGGAGGAACACCATCTACATTATCGCCATATAATGCAGATAGATTATTAAAAACTATGAATGAAGTATTGCCACTTGCTAATGATTGCGAAATAACTATGGAAGCTCGTGTACATGATTTAGTTGATGAAAAATTGCAAGTATGGTTTAAACATGGTGTAAATCGCATATCTGTGGGTGTACAATCTTTTGATACAGCTATTCGTCAAAGTATGGGACGCAAAGATGATAAAGAAACTGTTATTGAAAATCTCAAACGAGCTGCAAGTTATAATCAAGCCGTATTAATCATAGATTTGATTTATGGTTTACCTGCTCAAGATGTGGATAACTTTGTAAATGATTTAAAAATAGCAGATAGTTTGCCAATTGATGGTATGGATTTGTATCAATTAAATGTGTTTGAACAATCTGCATTAAAAAAAGCGATAGATAATGGCAAAATACCACCTGCGGCAACGACAAAACAGCAGGCAAAATATTTAGAAGCAGCTATTTCATATTTAGATGAATTAGCTTATAAGCGATTGAGTGTCTGTCATTGGGCAAAAACAAACCGTGAACGCAGTATGTATAATACTTTGGCAAAATCAGGAGCTGATGTGATACCATTTGGTTCAGGGGCTGGCGGTTTTGTAGGAGATATTTCTATGTTTTTAAATAGAGATTTACAGCGTTATATGAATGCTATTGATGAAGGAAAATGGCCATTGATGGTTTTAACTAAAGAAGCAGAAGGCAAAGTTTTATTTAAGGATATTCAAGCACAGACTGAAAATTGTATGGTAAATATACAAAAATTAGCTCAAGTATATAGTGAAGAACTTTTACAATTAGAAGAAGTACTCAATATTTGGGTGGAATATGGTTTATTTGAAAAATGTGGTCATACTTATAAAATGACGATTGCTGGTCAATTTTGGCAAAATAATATCACACAGACAATAATAGAACTTACACAACAATTATTGATGGGCAAGAAATCTTTTGAAGTTCAGCCAATAGCAGCACAAGGTTAAATGCATAAATAAAATAAGGTAGTTATGATTAATTTTGATAACTTCCTTATTTTTTAAAGTTTGAATGATAATGATTATTATTAATAAAACTTAATTTTATAATAAAGGAGACGAGCAATGCTAACAAAAAAACGTAAATCTACACTTTTAACTTTATCTATATTGATGGGATTGACAAGTTGCACGCAAGCCAGTGAAGTAATCCAAACACCAGATGTAGTGGTAACAGCTACGAAAACTCAGCAAGAAGTGAAAGCTGTACCCAATGCTGTAGAAGTCATCACTAGTGAAGATATTGAACAATTAGGAGCAACAGATATTTATTCTGCTTTGAAATTGGCAACAAATGTTGATGTTTCTCAAATCGGTGCAGGTCATAGATTGATGGTTCGTGGGAAAAATGCAGGTGCTTTAGTATTATTAGATGGCAGAAGAATGTCAAATGAATATTCATCAATGACTAGAGGAGCTTTTGATTTAGATAAGATAAATTTATCTAGTGTAGAACGTATTGAGATTGTTAGAGGTGCAGCCTCCGCTCAATATGGTGCAGATGCTGAAAGTGGAGTAATCAATATTATTACGAAAAAATCTAAAGAACAATCTGTAACTGTAGGAGCAAATACAGGAACTGATGTCATGAATAATTATTATCGTTTTGATTTAGGTCAGCAAGGTAAATTCAATGGTGTAGTGAATGCTAATTTTGCTAAATATCGTAAACGTGAATTTGTCGGTGGCACAGGGACGAATTATTTTGGCCCTAGAACGAATTATGATTTTAGTGGAACGTATGCATTTAATGATAATAATAATTTAGATTTTTATATAGGTTATTATGATGAAAAATCAAAGAAAATAACAGATTATTCTTCTATGGGAATGGGCAAAAGTTCCACAAATTATGATAAGACAAATCAAGATTATAGTATAGCTTATAATGGAAAAGGCGATAATAGTAATTATATGATTAGAGCTTATTATAATCGATATGATAAGGAAGAATATAAAGGCAGTAAAAATAATGGTTATAAGCAAAATACATTTGATACTTTAGGTATTGAAGCTAAAAATACAGTACAAGCAGGAGATGAGCATTTATTAACTTATGGTGTTGAATATAAAAATATAGGTGTAGAAGGTCCAATCTTAGCTTTAGGTGAAGGTAATAGCAAGGACAATTCTGCTTATGCTGGATATATTCAAGATGAATGGTTTATAAATGATAAAATTTTATTTATTCCAGCAGTAAGATATGACCATGATGAACAATTTGGCGGAAAAACAACACCCAAATTAGGTGCAACTTATTTTCTAAGTGATAATAGTCGCATAAAAGCGAATTGGGGTAAATCATGGAGAGCACCGAATTTAGTGGAATTATATGCTGGGCAAGATCATGGTTTTACTACGATATATGGAAATCCAGATTTGAAACCAGAAGAAGCTACTACATGGGAACTAGGTTTTGAAGCTGAAAAAGATAATAATTGGTTGAAATTAAATTATTTTAATAGTAAATATGATAATTTAATAACATATGATAAGGTAAATGGAAAAAATACATTTATCAATGCTCAAGATGCCAAAACTGATGGCGTAGAATTTGAAGTAGGTCGCCAATTCAATGATAATTGGTCTATTAGAGCGACTAGTAATTGGCTCAATGCTAAAGACAGTGATGGGGAAAAAGTATCTGCGACAGCTGATAATATTTCCACTTTAGAATTGAATTATGATGATAATGATATTAATGGATATAGTGCTAAGCTTTGGAATTCTTGGGTAAGTAATTATCATTATGCTAATGAAAATTATGATTATAATACTTTAAATTTTGTAGTAAATAAAAAATTCGCTTTTGATGATGGTCGAAGTAGACGAGTTTATGCAGGTGTAGATAATATTGGAGATAAAAAAATAGGAGATATTTATTTAGAAGGTAGAATTTGGCGTGTAGGAGCAGAGATTACTTTTTAAATAAAAAATATTCATAGCTAAAGAAAAGCAAATAATACGTTTAATCTGTTTATATTAATGATAATGATTATTGTTAATATAAACAATTACATATAAAGGAGTTAATATAATGAGATTATCTACAAAAAAAACAACAAACTTTATTGACTTTATCAGTGTTATTAGGTTTATCAAGTCCAGTATATGCACAAGATATACAAAATAATGACGTGATAGTTACACCAGATGTAGTAGTTACAGCGACACGAACTCAAGAGGAAGTAAAAGCTGTACCGCAAACTGTAGAAGTAATTACTAAAGAAGATATTGAACAATTAGGAGCAACAGATGTTTATTCTGCACTTCGTTTGGCAGCTAATGTAGATGTAACTTCAGCAGGTATGGCAGGTCATAATGTGATGATTCGTGGAATGAGCACAAATCATACTTTAATTTTAATAGATGGTAAAAGATTTGCTGGAGAAGATACAAGTGCCACACAAAACGTTTATGCCTTAGGTCGCTTGAGTCTGTCAAATATTGAACGTATTGAAATTGTACGTGGCAGTGCTTCAGCACAATATGGTTCAGATGCTTTAGGTGGAGTAATTAATATCATCACTAAAAAATCAAAAGAGCCATCAGTTATGGTAGGTCTTTCTACAGGATCAGAAGCTATAAATAATTATTATCATATAGATTTTGGTAAACAGGGAAATTTCAGTTCTACTTTTGATATGCGTTTTAGTGATATACGCAAGAATATGCAAGCTGGAGATGAAGGCAGTAATTATTATGGCCCTATTCAAGATTTTAATTTTGCTGGAACATGGGATTTAGGCAATGATAAAGAAATTGATTTGACGCTTGGTTATTATAATGAGCATACAAAGGCAGATTATGCTGATAAATATACATCAACAGGCGTTTTTCAAACTAGTAAGGATAAAAAAGAATGGTATGATTATAGAAGATATGATTATAGTTTAGGTTATAGTGGCAAAACTGATAATAGTGATTATATGATTAGGACTTTTTATAGTAGATTGGATAAAGAGAATAATTTATATAATTATCGCAATAATTTCCCGGGACCAATGGAAAATATTTTGGGTTCAATGTATCCAAAATATGATTGGGATAAATCCACTTATACGCTTTGGGGCATAGAAGGTAAGAATACTGTGCAATTAAGTGATAATCATCTTTTGACATTTGGCGGCGAATATCGTCAAAATAAAGTCGAAGGTACTCGTTTGAGTGATGGAGGTGATAATGTACATCAAGTAAGTCAATCAGGAAATGGAATAGTGAGTAATAAATATTATTCAGATAAAGAAATAAATACTTGGGCAGGATATATCCAAGATGAATGGCAAGTGAATGATAAATTATTAGTAATTCCATCTGTGCGTTATGACCATGATAGTTCTTTTGGTGGGGAAGTTACACCAAAAATAGGTGCGACATATTTTATCAGTGATAATAGTCGCATTAAAGCTAATTGGGGTAAAGGCTTTAAAGCTCCAACTATTAGTGAATTGTATATGGCAATGCATCGTGCAATGGGCGGGCAAACTGTCAATGTTTATGGCAATCCAGATTTAAAACCAGAAAAATCTACTTCATGGGATATCAGTTTTGAAGCTGAAAAAGATAATAATTTTGGTAAATTAACATATTTCAATAATGATGTTAAAAATTTAATCACTACAAAACAAATAGGTAGTAGTTATTATGATCAAAGATATATAAATGTAGATGAAGCTGAAATTGATGGTGTGGAAATGGAAATTGGTCGCAATTTAGACGATAAATGGACAATAAAAGCAACAAGTAACTGGCTTGATGCAACAGATAAAGTAAGTGGTGATCGCTTAGATAATCGATCAAAAAATATGACTACATTGCAATTATTATATGATGATCATGATGATTGGGGATATAGTGCGATTTTATGGCAACAATGGGCTAATAAATACCATTATGATGATAATGATTATAATTTTACTACAACTAATTTTGTACTCAATAAAAAATTTGGTGAAGGAAATAGAGTTTATGCAGGTATAGATAATATTTTTGACAAAAAGATTAATGATATTGGTTTAGATGGTATGATTTGGCGTTTGGGTGCAGAATGGACTTTCTAAGATAATAAGATAAATTAAATAAAGTAGCAGGGTAAAATCTTGCTACTTTGTTTTAATTAATAAATAAATTTTTACTAAAAGGAGATGGTGTTTTGAAAAAGTTTTGGCAGATAATTGCTTGTAGTGGGCTAGTATTGACTAGTTGTTTGGGAGGTATGGCTCAAGCACAAGATGGAAAATCTGACGTAGAGTATTATTATCAAGGAGAAAAAATTAATTTAGATAAAGCGGTAAGCATTTTTCAAAATTATGATGTAGTATTTTTTGATGAATATCACGACCAAAAATCTATTCATGAAGCAGAATTATCATTTTTCCAAGAGATGTATAAACAAAATAAAGATATGATATTATCTATGGAAATGTTTGAAAGAGATGTTCAGCCTGTAATGGATAAATATTTGAATGATGAAATAACAGAAACAGAATTTATAAATAATTCTCGTCCATGGGAAAATTACCAAACAGATTATAAACCATTAGTAGAATTTGCTAAAGAAAAAGATATGTATGTTTTAGCATCGAATATTCCACGAAGAATAGCTAATCAATATACAAAAGTAGGTGATTTAGCTTTAATTGAAGATAAAGATAAAATTTATTTGCCGAAAAAACATTTAGTAGAATATGAAAGATATTATGATAAATTCAAAAATTATATGTCTATGGGTGATGGTCAAGGTCATATGATGATGACACCAGAAAGAATAGAAGCTTTCTATAAAGCTCAATGCTTAAAAGACGATACCATGGCGGAAAGTATTGTTGAATTTTTAAAAGAACATAAAGATACGAAACTTCTCCATGTACAAGGAAGTTTTCATGGTGATGAACATTTAGGCGTGGTAGAAAAAGTAAATAAATTAAATCCTAGCTTAAAGACTGTAGTCATAACACCTATTGAGGCTAAAGACTATGAGAAAATGAAGCATAATTATGGTGAGGATACTATAATTATGACTTTTGTGAGAAAATAATATTCGTATATTTATTTATAAAAGTGCCTGTTTTATGCAGGTGCTTTTTTTATTGTTGCCATTTTGTTGCCGTTTTTATTTAGTCATATAATTTTCAAACGTATTTGCTGTATCTAATTTAGATTTTTCTGTTATATGAAGATATATTTTGCGAGTTGTTTCATCACTGGAATGACCTAATCTTTGTTGGATTGATTCTAAACTTATATTACCAGCTTCAGCTAATAAAGATACATGTGTATGACGAAATAAATGAGCATAAATTTTTTTATTAAATAAATGTTTTTTATTTATTTTTGTAAAAATTAATTGTACAGTTGGTTGTAAAACTGCAATTTCTTTAAATTTTGTTTTTTCAAATCTTGTAAATACAAAATCTAAATTTGGTTTATTGTTACGTGTGCCATAAAGAACACGTAAAGTTAATTGTTCTGTTTTCCATTTTTTTAATTCTGTTGCTAATGTATTACCAATTATTATAGTTCTAATACTAGATAAATTTTTAGGTGAATTTTGTCGTTCATATTCATTTTGGTTTTTAGAATACATACTAGATTCAATTTTTATTGTTTTATTTTCAATATCAACATTCTCCCATAGTAAAGCACATGCTTCACCAAGACGAATACCAGTAAATGCAAGTGTTAAACATAATGGATAAAAATAATTACTACCGTAGCCTTTATAATTTTTAGCAAAATCCAAAAAATTTAATAGTTCATTTTTAGTTAAATACATAGATGTTATATCTTTTTTTGTTGGTTCTATTTTAGGCATTATAATATTATCTGCTGGATTTGAATTTATAATAGAATATTTTACTGCTGTATTGAATAAATTTTTCAATATAACATGGGCTCTTTCTACTGTTGATTTTTTTCGTCCGATAGCATAATTATTTAGAAATGATTGATAATCATGGATTGTTATATCTTTTATTTTTTTATTACCAAAATATTTAATCCCAATTTTTACATTGCTTATTAAAGTAGGTAGACTAGCCTTTTTTAGATGTAAACTATATTCTTTTATCCATTCATCAGCATATTCTTTAAATGTAATATTACTTTCAATTACGTTTTTCCCAAGTAATAACTTATTAAGAATAGGTTGTGCAGCAGCTCGAGCTTCTTTAGCGGTTTTAAATCCACTCTTAGAAACACGTTTTCTTTTTCCTGTGATAGGGTCACGACCTGCTTCTAGTCTATATGTGTAAGTAGTACCTTTTTTTCCTTGTCTTTTATAGACCAATATTTTACCTTGTGTTGCCATATCTAACAAATCCTTTCTATAGATACTTTTGTTTTGTTATTTTCTTTTGGCCATTAATTTTATGTTTACAATAGATTTATAAAATAGATATTTATTCAATTTAGTGTAATATTTTAATTCGGTTTTCTGAACATAAAAAGTAATAAATAAAGACTAAATTAATAGTCAAGGTAATATTTTTCTTGATTTTATATGATATAACATATAAAATATATATAGGATATAACATATATTTTATTATGAGGTGATTTATTTGACCGATAAAAATGAATTTGAGGTCATATTTTTCAAAAAAGATGATAATACTATTCCAGTTAAAGAATTTTTAGATGTTCTTGATATTAAAATGCGTGCTAAGGCTGTTGGTATGATTATTAGATTAGAAAAATATGGCAATGAATTAACTGAACCGTATTCAAAAGTTTTAGATGATGGAATATGTGAGCTTAGAATAAAACAAGGTAGTAATATTAGTAGAATTTTATACTTTTTCAGAGTTGGTAAAAAAATTATTTTAACTAATGGTTTTGTAAAAAAAACACAAAAAACACCTAAAAAAGAAATAGAATTAGCTAAAAAATATCGTAAAATTTATTTAGAAAGAGAGGATTTATTATGAGTGATATTCAAAAATATTTAAATGAACAATTAAAAGATGATGATTTTAAAAAAGAATGGAATAACATTCAGCCAGAACTTCAAATTATTGATACTTTAATTGAAGCTAGAAAAGCTAAAAAAATTACACAGAAACAATTATCTGAACTTACAGGGATTACTCAAGGAGATATTAGTAAATTAGAAAATGGTTCAGCTAATCCATCAATAAAAACATTACAACGATTAGCAAATGCTTTAGGTATGATGTTAAAAATTGAATTTGTACCGGTAAAATAGAATAATATGTTTATTATAAAAGGGCTATTAATTAGCCCTTTTATATATTTTCAAAGATATCTTTTACTTTAATTACTAAATTATCACATACTGATACTTTTATATCAGTGTAAATAGTAAGCTTGTTTTTATCATCATTTGCTAAAGCTTCATTTTCTGCTATTTCTTCATCTGTGAAATATACATAAATATTATCTAAATAAAATCGATGGTTATTATTTAAATATACCTTTACAGATTTATCTACAGTATTTACTATCCAGTATTCTTTTACACCAAATTTTTCATAAATATCTTTTTTTATTCCTTTATCATTTTTAGCTGTAGATGGAGATAATACCTCTACTACTAAATCTGGTACACCTTGTATATTTAAATCAGTAATAATATTTTTATTACATATAATCATTACATCAGGAATGAAATGATTTTTTTTCATCTAAATATACATCTACACTATCAGCAAAAGCTTCGCATTTTTTTCCTTTTAAATATGTTCTAAATTCGGAAAAAATATTACCTAATGCTTTACTATGGTCTATTCTAGGACGTGGCGACATCATAAAAATTTTTCCGTCGATTAACTCAAATCGTTCTTTATAATCATCAATATATGCAAGATTACTCATATTTTTCACCTCATTTATATAGGATTATTTACAATATAAGTTGGGAGAGTTTTTTATTTTTTGCATAGTATAACTTATATTATCAATAAAGCACTAGAATTATATCTAGTGCTTTATTTTTATTTCAAGCCAAATTGAGATTTCATACTAACAACGCCATTACTAAATGTAACATTAAAATTGCCACCATTTTTATTCATCCAAGTATACATAATTGATTCTTGTCCAACAATATTAACTTGAGATGATAATAATCCTTCTCTTCCTACTACTTTACATACTTCTTCATAAGAAGAACCCATTTGTATATTATTAAATTGTTCTAATGTAATATCTTTTCCATCTATGTTTACTAAACTAGAGAAATCTGCCATTGCTTTACTTACCATTTGTCCATTTTGGAACATACAATTCATGTTTGCCATACCTTCATGCCAACGATAAGATTTTGTTTCAATATCGCCAAATTTATTTGAACTTTCTAATTCGCCTTCAGTTCCTATAATTTTATTGACATCTTCAACAGTAATACCCATTTGTAAATCAACAAATTTTTGGTATGTAAGACCTTCTGTTTTTATTGTTTTGTTTGAGGAGGTAGAGGTTGATGAATCGTTATCGTTGCTACCACTAATAGCACCAATAATACCTCCTAAAACTAAAAGAGCAATGATAAAGCCTAAACAACCTAAGCAACCTTTTTTAGCCATAATAATATAACTTCTTTGTTTGATAATTTTTATTTAGTAGTTTTATCTTCAATAACATTTGTTGAGTTATCTATAGTGTTTGAAATAATGTTATGTTTTACTAAATAATTACGAGATGTTTCATCTGCATAATTGACATACTCCCCATGCCTAAAAACAGGGATTTTTGGATATAAACGATACTTGCCTACTAAAATAACAGGTCTTACTGTATCTCTCCAAAAAAGGTTGATGTCCCAACCTTCATGTAATCATCGTTTTTATTGTGCGTTTTTACTTGTTTTCCTACCCGCAATTATAAATACTATACCAAATATAATAAACAAACTACTCCAAATTGATAAATCTTTATATACATCACTGTTCGTCATACCAATTATACCTGAAACCAAATAGAAACCTGCCGAAGTATATGCACCTCCTACGGAGCTTCTTGTAGCTACTGCCACTATACCAGCTATAAGTGACAAAAAAGCTACTATTAATCCAGCTCCTCCACCTACATCATTACTTTGATTTATAGAATTTACCACACCAGCAGCACAAGATTGAAATGCAATAATAACAAATAAAACGATAGTTATTATACCTAAAATAAGTCTAGTTGTTTTCATTTTTAATATCTCCTTATATGAATGTTAATTTATAAAAATAAAGTTTATAACTATGAGTATATATAATAATTATTTTTTATGTCCTGATTCTAGAAATTGGATAATGTATTGTTTATCAATATCACTAGAATAGGACATCAATTCGGCACTAAATGCATTGGCTTCGTTTTCTTTACGTGTGTTTTGGAAAAATGTTCTACCAGCAATATTATAACTGGAGTAACCTTTATGGCATAAAAAATGTCCTAGCTCATGACATAAAACAGCTTTTTTCTGCCATTCGTTTAAGTTTTCATCAATAAAAATATATTTGCGTCTTAAAATGCGTCGCCACATTCCATTTATTTTATATGGCATATCACAAAATACTATTTCAAATTTTAGCTCTCTAGCAATATAGTATGGGTCTGATGTGCCATATTTTTTTACTAGATTTTTGGCACGCAATTTTAGATTTAACATAAAAATCACTTCTTACGTTTATTTTTTTCTTTTGCGTCCCAAAAAGCAGCTTCAATTATACGCTTTAATTTTTCTTTGTCCTCTTGATTTACTAAAACACCATTTAAGGTATATTCTTCTTTTTCTAATAATTTAATTAGGTCTTTTGGCTTATTTTCTGTTTGTGTATTAGATGTATTGTTATCATTTCCTAAGATGTAATCAGATGTAACATTAAATAATGCACATAATTCCTTTATTTTTCTTACAGGTCTAGATTTTCCCGTTTCATATAAGACATAGGTTGGTCTAGCTACACCTATTAATTTAGCAACTTCACTTTGAGATAATTGTTTATTCTCGCGTAATTGTCTTAGTCGTTCACCGGTAATATTCACAAAATCACCTTCTTTATATATTATTATATGTTAAAAATCTCAACATTTAAAGATGTTGAGAAAATAAACAAAAACTATTGACAAGTTGAATAATACAACATATAATATAAATGTAAGTTGAGTTAAACAACAGGAGGTAAACATGAATAAATTAAAAACACAAAGAAAAAAACGCGGTTTATCTCAAAATGATTTAGCTACAAAATTAAATGTAGCAAGGTCAACCGTTACCTGTTGGGAAACTAATCGTTCAGCTCCAAGGTTAGTAATGTTAAAAAAGATATCACGCGTTTTAAAATGTAAATTAGAAGATTTAATTTAACTAAATATGTTAAGTTAAACAACTAACTAGCGTGTAGCACTGACCCAGCAATAAAAAATCTAATGGCAAAAATTACTTTCCCCTAAAAAGTAAATAATATTGTTGGGTGCGTGGTACACGCTAGAAAAGGAGAAAATAGTATGTCGTTATTTTTCTTGCCATCGAGAAAATCTATACAAAAAGAGATTGAAAAGAAGATTAAAGAGAAACCTAATATATCAGATTGGACAGAAGATGAAAAACAACTTATAAAATATGATATTTTTTGCGAATTTTTATCTTCCTGTTTTGTAAATATTATATTTTATGCAGTAATAATATGGATTTTGATAAATATACTTATTTATTAGGTTTTAAATATTTATTTACTATGAAGTTTATTATATAAGCTAATGTAAAAAAGGATAATGGATTTTTAAAAACATCATCAACTAAAGTAATCTGTCCAGATAAAGATTGAAATAAACTATTCTGAATAGTAGATATTCTGGAAAGGAATTGTTTATCGTAATTTATAGATACTTTTAATTGTATTATATGGGCATTATAAGAAATTAAGTTATTTCTAAGAACATCATCTATAAATTTAGAATAATATTCTAAATATGGTGGAATAAGTTCTAATTTATCAATAAGTAGTTTTTTATCTATATCAATATCATTTTGTTTTAAAAATACTAGTAAAGACATATTTTGTTGAACTATCCATTTACATTTTAAAAGAGATTCTCTATAAGATTTTTTAAAAGATAACCATTGTTTTAAAAAATAGGCAATTATAGCTATGATAATGGGGATTGCTCCATTGAGTAGAATAGCTAAGATATTTTTAATGGTAATAAGAATATCTAATAAAGTAATATTGAACATTAAAATAAACAAAATAATAAAAAGGAAAAATAAAAACTTTTTCATGATTAAGATTTTATCTCCTTAGTACGTAATTCAATAAGCTCAATCAATAATTCTAATTCTTTGCTAGGTAGTTTTTCAGCTACTTTTATAAGGCGAGTTATTTCAGGAGATTGAGTTGGTACTTCATTAGAAAAAAATTCATGTGGTTTAAATCCTAAAGCTTCAATTAATTTAATAGCAGTATCAAAAGATACTTGTCTTTTTCCTGCTTCTAAATCACTTAATCCTGATTGTGCAATTCCTACAGATTTAGCAAGTTTATTCATACTAATACCTTGTTTAGTTCGTTCTTCTTTTATTCTTTGACCTAAAGTCATAAAATCAACTACTTTCAATTATTAATCTTAATTCAGATTATACCATAATTTTTTTATCACTTTTTATCTTAAAACAGATTGACAAATTATCTATAAAGAGATAAAATGATTATAGTAAATCAGATAAGGAGGTATAAATATATGAAAAAATCTTTAGCAAGTAATATTTCTTATTTTAGAAATGAAAAGGGTTTATCTCAAAATGAATTAGCAAATTTAGCTAAAATTCCACAATCAACTATTAGTGATATTGAATCTGGGAAAAGAAAAAATCCTGGTGTTAATACAATTATTGCCATTGCAAAGGTTTTAAATGTAAAGATAAATGATTTATTGAAATAAAGGAGTAATATCATGACTAACTTAGAACAATTAAAAGAAGAAATTAAAGCTGAAATTTTGGCAGAGATGAAAAGCAAAAAAATACCAATGCCAAAACCTGTAGTTCCTCATAGGCTATATAGTGCTAAATTAGCCGAACTTATAGAAAAACATAAAATGAATAATTTTAAGGGTTATATCTCTAATATGATAAACACAGCCACCAAAGAATTATTAAATTTAGAAAGTGTTCATCATCTTAAAGAAGAAGATGTGCAGGAAGCTTTAGATTTAGCTGAAGACATTTTTAATGTTATTGATAAACATAAACAGTTAAAATCACATATTACAACGAACGCTTGACGGTGGGTTTTGATTAAACCGTTGTTATTGTAACTTATAGCTTATTTAGTGGGTAGCAACCATATGTATTATTAATTTTATTGTAATTCTAATTGAGGTAATAAACCATGATAAAAGATTTCGGATTACTACTTATAGAAGCACGAAAAAGTGCAGGTTATACACAAGAACAAGCAAGTGAATTATTAGATATAAGTGTTAGGACATTGGCAAAGTATGAAGCTAATCAAATAAGACCAACCATAGATAAAATGAATGATATTGTTGAGATTTATGGTAGTGAATATATAGGGTATCAATATTTATTAACTTACAAATTAGGACAAAAATTGCTTGCCCCTATTGAAAATAAAAGTTTTTCGGAAAATGTCTTAAGTTTTATAACCAATATAAAGAAATCTAATAAATGTATAGATGACTTAATTGAAATTGGTGCTGATGGAAAAGTAGACAAAAAAGAACAGCCTAAATATAAACAGATATTGAATACATTTAGGCTGATGACAAAAGATATTTTGATATTAAAGTTTTGTAAAAATAAAAAAGCTGAACCATTTAATAAACAGTCCAGCATATGACAATTAAATTCTTCGTAAAGATATTATAGCACAAACACGATAAAAATTAAAGAATAAGAGAAATCAAAAAGGTCGGTTCGTAGTGCTTAGTTTAGAAAAAATTGGTGCGTAGCAAGCCATAGCAGAAAGGTTATTAACATAACAAAAAATAAAAAAAGAAAATGGCAAATCTTTAACGATAATCTTCTTAACAAATTTATTATGGCAGGGAGGTTTGCAAGTGATTTCTGCTATGGTGCTTGGTACGCACCAATGAAAGAGAGGTGAAAAAATGTTTGATAATTCTTTTTTAAATGAGGCTAAGCGATTGGTAGATGAAAACAAAGCATTAAAAGAAGAAAATGCGTTACTAAGACAACAATTAAGCGGTAAAAATGATTATAGCAAGTATTGTTCACCTGCTGGCATATCTACTGCAAAACAAGTTGAAGAATTTACAGGTTTAAAACCTAGTATGGTTAGAGAACTTGGATATCGTGGTGTATTTGAAGAAATAAGAGAAGGTAAAATGGTGCGATACAAATTTAATAGTGTATTAGCATTTGTTCAAGGAAAACCAAAATTAAAGGTGATTTAGTATGAAATGTTGGCGGTGCGGTAAAAAATTGAATAAAGGGCAGGTGCATATATTGCATTTGATATGCGGTCTTGCTGTTCCAGTATGTGCTGATGACCGTCAATGTTATGCATTTATTCAAAGAATAAAAAGGAGAAGAAAAAAATGAGAATACGTACTGTAAAAAATAATCGAGGCAAGAAAACAAATTTATTTCCATGTAAAGCCAAAGATGTTCTTAAAAACTTATTAGAAATAAATAGTTTATTACTAAAAGAAGGTTATAGCAAAGATTGGCATTATAAAGCTAATGGAGAAGTATTTACATTTTAAGAGGTGTATACAATGGATAGATTAACAATAAAAGAAGCAATTTCGTTTTGTAAACAAGGTAAAGAGGTAATATTACGTAATGATGATTATGAGGACTTAGTTTTAGTAGATTATGAAGATGGATATTTAAAAGATATTGCTGGTGATTATATAAATCCTTATAAAGATTTATTAAAAGGTGATTATTTTATAAAAAAAGTTGCTTGAAAGACAACAGGTCAAACAAGCAACCACATAAAAAAATATTTGCAATTTAAGTATAACAGAGGAAAGAAAAATGGTCAAAAAAATTGTATTTCCTAAAATTAATAATTTTACTTCTGAAGAAGTTAAACAAAAATTTTTAGAAATTCTAAAAAGTATTAAGTTAAATATCAAATATGTAAGATTAGTAAATATTAGAGAATCATTAACAGGTTTAAGATTTTATATAAAAACTAAAAACTTTTTTGCTATTGGTGAGTATGATTGTATTGCTAATATCACAATGGCTAGTAGACAAAGAATAAATACTAAAAACTATATAAGCTTCTTATATAAAAGAAATGATTTAGTAAATAAATTGTCATATTTTGTAAAGGTGGAATAAAAATGATTAAAAAAGCAAGTGAAATTATAAATACTGATAAGAAAATTAGATTGTTAATTGCAGGATATCCAGGTATAGGGAAAACAACTCTTGCTTTGTCTGCACCTAAACCACTATTGATTGATGTTGATAGAGGAACTGACAGGGTAGAAGCAAGATACAGAACAGATTTTATTCAACCTGATACTTATGAAGAATTGTTGGAGGACTTGGTACCACTTAATTTAATTGATTATGAAACTCTTGTAATAGATACAGGTGGACAACTTATTAAATTGATGTCGGCATATGTAATAAAACAAAACGCTAAAAATGGTCAAAGAGATGGTTCTCTTAGTTTAAAAGGATATGGAGCTGTTGGCAGAGAGTTTGCAAGATTTATAGATTATTGTTATTACCAATTAAATAAACATGTAGTAATAGTATTTCATGCTAAAGAAGAAAAAGATGGAGATAATACTCGTCTTAGAATTTTAGTAGAAGGACAAACAAAGGATAATGTATGGCAACCAATGGATTTGGGTGGGTTCATGGAAATGCAAAATAATGTTAGAACGATAGGTTTTACTAATTGTGAACGTTATTATGCTAAAGGAACACATGGTATACATGGTGTACTTACAATACCAGAATTAAATGGAAATCAAAATGGATTTTTAACAAATCTTTTTCATCAGATAAATGAAAATATAAAAGCTGAAGCTAAAGAAGCTGAAAAAGAGAAAAAAGCATATCAAAAAATAATTAATACAATAAAAGAAGCAACAGAAGCAATAACAACACCAAGTGAAGCAATGGAAGTTTTAGACTTAATAAATAATCAAAAACATATATTGACTAGTGAAAAGGAATGTAAATCTATATTGTTCGATAAAACAAAAGAATTAGGCTTTAAATGGAACAAATTGAAGGGAGAATTTGTTAATGAAGTATCTGATGACACAAAGTCTGCTTAATTCCTATTTGTATCAATTTAATTGCATTGATGATTATACAGAGGAAGCTCACCAAAGCTTCCTCAATACACTTAATAAAATATATAGCCCACCAAATGAAGCAATACAGCGTGGAATAGATTTTGAAAGATTAGTGTATGAGTATACTGACCCTAAAAATATTACTGATATATCTACAGATGAAATAACTGCTGCTATAAATATTGCAGACTATATACAAGGTGGAAGATTTCAGTATATAGCTAGTAAAACAATAAATGTTAATGGATTGGATTTAGTTTTGTATGGAAGATTAGATGCTTTAAAAGCTGGTGTTATATATGATATCAAATATACATCAAAATATAATGTGGGCAAGTTTATAGATAGTCCACAGCACCCAATGTATTTAGAGCTTATTCCTGAAGCAAAAGAATTTATTTATTTAGTAAGTAATGGAAAATACGTTTGGACTGAAAAATATACAAGAGAGGAAACACCTTCAATTTATCCTATAATACAAAACTTTTTTGAGTATCTTAATAACATGAATTTAATGCAAGTTTATAAGAATAAATGGAAAAGTAGGTATTAATTATGGAGATAATACATGGAAAAATCATAGATATTACACCAGAGGGACTATTAATAAAAGCACCTTATACCAATATAGATAGGGCTTGTTTTCGTAAATATAGTATGGTTGATATTGGGCTTAATGATGGTAGATATATCAGTAATGAGCAAAGAAAAAAAGCTTATGCATTAATGAAAGAAATTGCTGAATGGAGTGGATATCTTCCTGAATATGTAAAAAGATTGATGAAAACTGAATTTGTAGTAAAACGAATGCAATCCTTAAATAAGGAAATATTTTCGCTATCAAGTTGCGATATGACTACTGCAAAGGAATTTATTACTTATTTAATAGATTTCATCATAGAATATGAAATCCCAACAAAACAGCCATTAAGTGAATTATGTGAGGATATTAATAAATATATCTATATGTGTTTACTTCATAAAAAGTGCTGTATATGTGGCATTAAAGCGGAATTACATCATGTATCTGCTATTGGTATGGGTAGAGATAGAACAGAGGTATTTCAAATTGGTATTCCTGTATTACCATTATGCAGAAAACATCATATAGAATGGCATACATTAGGTAGTAATACTTTTAATGCTAAATATCATGTAGAGTCCGTTAAATTAACTAAAGAAATTGCTAAAAAATATAATTTAACTAAAAAGAATATGGAGGCGGTAAAATGAACAGCCGATTTATAACTAAAGTAGAAATAAAAAGTAATGGAACACTTGATATCTTTTACAAAGTACTTGATAAAAATAATTGTGTTATAGAAGAACATAAAAATAATTATGTAGAACAGCCATTGCCAAGTTTTTATAATGCACTAAATGATTTAATTAAACCAGTATTAGATATTTTTAAAATAGGAGCAATTTTTTCTAAAAGAATAAAAATATATAAAGTTAATTTTAAAGGTTCTAATGAAGCTACATCAGCAATAATTAGTTGTCTTTTTCATTTAACAGATGATGATGTATGGATACCTATTAATACACATATAAGAAAATATCCTACTGATAGTTTTGAAGATGGACAAAAAGGATTTTTTACTTATGACGTAGTAGATAAGCTTAATATTATAGCAGACGAAGCAATTAAATATTTAGAAGGTAATAGAAATAATATCCAGCAGACATTATTTACAGAAGATAATGCTTCAAATACAGAAATTAATTCTAAAGAAATTGTAGAAAATGTAATAGATGTACCAAATAATGTTGTACAAATGCCAACAGTGGCACAATAAATAGGAAAAGGTGCTTGCCAATTAGACAAGCACCTTCCCATGAGGTAAAAAATATGGAATTAAAAGCTCATAATCTCTTAAACTCTTTTAATGATAATTATGCTGAACAATTTAATTTAGATGAAAAAACACAATTATTATATTTTAAGCTTGTATATATATGGAATAAAGCAAGAAGACCAGAAGTTTTTTATGTAGATAATAAAAGATTAATGGAATTAGCACGAATTAACTCTGATAGCTCTTTAATATCTCGTAGAAAAATTTTAATAAAATTAAATTTAATAAAATATACGCCTAGTAAAAAAAGAGGTCAAGCCTCAAGTTATTCTCTATTAAAAAATTATCATGATAATTTCGCTAGTACAACTACTAGTACAAATGCTAGTGTAACTGCTAGTAAAAATAAAACGCTAGAAGCCAACAATGATAAAGGATTGAGAACACATCATGATAATTTCGCTAGTACAAATGCTAGTCCAATTACTAGCCCAATAACTAGTACAAATGCTAGTGAAAACGCTAGCCATAATAAGAGTAATAGAGATATAGAGAATAATATATATATATATAATAACGCGCGTGATAATAACATTTCTCCAGCAGAAAGTCAAGTACTTATTTTCTATCAAAATCGAATCTGCTCTAATCTAGGAGGAACACCAGGAGCTAATGAAATAGCCTGTCTTAGAGAATATGCACAAGTTTATGGAGCAGAACAAACTATACAGGCTCTAAAAAAAGCATTGCAAAGCTCTAGAAAATTGCAAGGAATATACTTTGTTAAGTATGTAGGTGGAATATTAAGAGGTTGGGCAAATTTGAAAATAGCAGGTGGTGAATCTAATGGACAATTACAATCTAGCAACCTATCAAGAACTGCAACGCAGGCTCAAAGAAAGACAGGAACAGATATCAATTGGGCAGAGCTTGATTGATGGAAAATTGGTATGTAAAAAACTAGGAATAAAATATATATCATGTGAGTTTTCTAAAAATGAAATGGCATTAGTTGATGCTATGTATAGACAAGAAAAATGTAAGATTTGTAATAAGCATGGTATTGATTGCAAAAATTGTTTTTATGTAAAAGTAGATGAACAAGCTGGTAAATATTTTATAAGCTACAGTAATTGTGAACGCTGGAAAAATTATAAACAGCAAGAAAAAATAAATAGGCTTATGGAGCAAAGCAATGTGGGGAAACTTTTTGAAGGTAAGACCTTTAATAATTTTAAAATATTGCCAGCAACAGAGAATGCTTATAATGATTGTTTAGATTTCTGTACGAATTATATTCCTAAATGTAGGGGATTGAGGTTACACGGTAGATATGGGTGTGGTAAAACACATCTTGCAGCAGCTATATTAAATAATTTATTAAAACAAAATATACCAAGCATGATGATTGTTACAGCAAATTTATTTGATTGTATAAAACAAGGCTTTAATGACAAAGAAAAAGCTTTAATAGCAACGGAATTAGTAAATAAAGCTAAACAAGTTGATGTATTAATTCTTGATGATTTTGGAGCAGAAAAAGATAGAGATAGCAACGGAAATTTAAAAATGGTGGGTAGTTGGGAACGTGAAAATTTATTTTTGTTAATAAACACTAGATATGAAAATAATCTTACAACGATAATAACAACTAATTACAATATGCAAGAACTATTTGAATTATTTGGAGAACGAATAATGAGTAGAATTGCAGAAATGACAATATCTGTTGGAATGAAAGGTGCAGAAAATTATCGTATAAGATTAGCACAGGTGGTATAACTATGAAAAAGATATGTGCAAATCCTGAATGTAGAAAAGAGTTTGAAAGTAATTATAAAAACAAAAGATTTTGCTGTAAAGAATGTGGTAAAAAAGTATTTTATCAAGAACATAAAGAGTATTGGAACCCTGAACCTAAAAGAAAAATAGAAGCAAAGCAAAAAAGGATAGAAGCGGAAAATAAAGCTAAGAGGGAAAAACGTAGAAATGACATTAATCGTTTAATGGCAGAAACAGGATTAAAAAATAAATATGGTTTAGTAGCAAGTTTTTATGATACTAACAACTTAGAAGGACTATATAAATATGCTGATTATCTTAAATCTATAGGTGAGATTAAAGAAGAAAGCACAGAACCTAGAATAGTTAAATCGCATGGTGGGAAAATTACAGGCGGATTTGATTATTTCATGATATCAACAAATTAGGAGCAAATTTCTATGGAAGATTTAGAGTCAATAAAAGATAAGCTTGAATATATAGACATTGCAATGAAGTTATTATTGCAATATGGAAAAAATAATCCAGATGTAGTTGATTTTCTTAGTAAAAATACAATGATTGCTAAAGATAAAGAAAATGGTTTTTGTGTAGTAATTAGTTTTAAAAAGATGAGGAATAATAATGAGTGAATTTATAAGTGGAAATGCTGGGATAATAAAAAAAGAGGATATTGTTTTTTTAGAAATATTAGAGCCTAATCCATTCTTTTTAAAAGATGAGTATAAGATATATGCTACTACTTATACTTTAGATAAAGGTGAACGTAAAGTATTGTTGGAAAGCAGAAAAAAGTATAAGGAAATAGAAAAGGAATTTAATAGGATAAAAAAAGAAGTTGAAAATACTGTAAAGAAAAAAATTTGTTGGAAACCAAAAGAGCAGGAAACATATTATTATGTTGGTATTTCAGGTGATGTTATAGAAGATAAATGGGATGAAACAACAACTGATTATGCTTTTTTTATAACAGGTAATTGTTTTAAAACTAAGGAAAAAGCAACAAAACATATAACAGAAATATTAAATATTTATGGAGTTAAAAATAATGCAAAATAGACCAAAATATAATGCAAAAAAAACAATAATAGGCAATTTAAAATTTGATAGTAAGAAAGAAGCAGAATACTATTTAAAATTAAAAGCTAAACGTATTAATGGAGAAATAAATTGGATAAAGTTACAGCCAGAATTTTTGATTTTAAGAGGATTTACATTAGAAAATGGGGAACGTACAAAAGGTATACGTTATGTAGCTGATTTTGAAGTTGAGTATGCTGATGGACATAGAGAAATAATTGATGTTAAAGGTGTAAAAACAGAAGCGTACAAAATAAAAAAGAAAATGCTCCTGGATATGTATCCTAATATTAATTTTATAGAGGTATAAATGATGAGGGAAATATTATTTAGAGGTAAAGATATAAATACAAATAAATGGTGTTATGGTGGATATGTTAGAAAAGTTTTATTTAAAAATACGAAAGATGAAAAAATAAGGCATTATATATTTGATGGAGAAAATGCCGGACCAATAGTAATGCATGAAGTTAATCCAGAAACAGTGGGGCAATGTACCCGATTAGAAGATTATAGCGGTAAATATAAAGCCTATGAAGGAGACATCGTTCAAGATTTAGACGATGGAACTTTAGGCATAGTTTACTGGGACGAAAAAGAAGCAGGATTTATGATTGAAATTGAAAACTGTACTGTTCCAGCACAAGACATAAGTTATTACCAAGTAATTGGTAATAAGTGGGATAATCCTGAACTTTTAGAACAATTGGAACGTCAAAAGGAGAATACAGAAGGTGAATGGAAACCGTTTAAGGAGTAATAAAATATGAAAGACAAAATAAATCCTCTTACAAATGATGGACAATATGCAGATACAACATATAAAAAAGCTGTTGAGAAAATGGACCGTAGAAAGTTTTTTAAATCCATTTGTAGGAAGGTATTTAAACGTGGTAATGATTTTTTATGGAAGCATTTTAGTATAAAAATGGAAAAAGTAGTTTTTCGTGATGGAGAGACAAATGATAAAAAGGTCATGAAAGAAGGTCAATATGAATAATAAAGAACCTAAGTTGGTAAGAATACCACTAAAGACAGAGCATGAATTTTACGAAAAAGATATTACTATATTAGGAATTGCAGGCATTGTGTTTACTTTAATAGTAGCTGCAATATTTTTAATAGGATAAATCCACTAAAAGGATAGCTAAAATAAAGCTATCCTTTTAGTGTTTATATAGATGGAGGTATTGATTGATGAGAAAGATAAGCAGAATAAAAGTTAATAAGGCTAAAGAATATCTACAACAAGCTTATACAGCCAATGAAAAAATTATTCAATGTAATTATATTTTAGAACAATTACAAGCCTCACCAAGCAAGATGACAACTTCTTATAAAGAAAATATCGGTCATAGTGGTATAAATAATGATGTTAGTGGATATGTAGCAAAACTAATAGAACAAGAAGAAAAAATTGAAGCAATGAAACAAGAGTATCAAAGCAAACAGTTTGAGATAAGTAATTTTATATTGAGCTTGAGTTTTAAGCCAGAAGATGAAATTCTTAGACGTTTGCTCATATTAAGATATTTGAACTTTAAGTCTTTTGATGAAATATATAGTATGCTTAACTATTCATATAATTATATAGTTCAAACTATGCATCCTAGGGCTTTGGAAGTTGTAGAAAGAGCATTAAGTAAAAAGAGTGTGGTCAATAATGGTTAATCGTGGTCGATCGTGGTTAATAATGGTTGATAATGGTTTTAGATTTATGGTATATTATAATTGCAAACAAAAAAGATAAACCGTTGGTAAAAATACCAGCGGTTTTATTATTTTATAAGTTTATCTTGTATAAATATTGGTATATACCCATATATTTTAATAATAATATGTATTTTTATAATTTATATTAGAATAATAACCTTCATGTTGCAAAATCTATGTAATATGCTATACTAAATATAGGCAAAACATAGTGAAATAGTTCATATGAACAGCAAAACCCCATGAAGGTGCGAACTTCATGGGGTTTCTTGCGTTATATAGCTAACGCTGAAGCTAGGCTAGTTGCCACATAAAACCGAAAGAAGCTTATCTAACCCTTTGCAAATATAGTAGGCAACTATACTTGCCATGACAGCTTCTAAAAACATAGTGAAACGAAACATATGAACACCTCCTAACTGTTACCAGTATAGGAAGGGCAACGAGAGATATTATAACATATAAACATATTTAAAGCACCTAAATAGGTGCTTTTTTTATGCCTAAAAATAAGAAAGGAAGTATAATTATGGACATTAAAATTATTTAATAATAGAAGCATGGAAATTGCTAAGAAATACAATATGAAACCAAAAAATAACATTTGCAGGTTTTATTAGATAGGTAGGTTTAGAAACCTACCTTTTTTATTTGGAGGGAGAGTGATGGGAAATGAAAATTTAAGACCATGGGAAAGACAAGATGGTGAAACCGAAAAGGCTTTTTCTGCATTTAAAGCCTATTTAGAAATGGAAGATAGGAATGTAACTTCGCTTGCTAAAAGGTTGTCAAAAAGTAGACAATTACTTGTCAATTGGAAGCAAAAATATAATTGGCAAGAACGTTGTATAGCATGGGATAAATCACTCCAGGAGATAGAATATAAAACCGCTGTAAAAGAACGTAAGAAGATGGCTAAACGTCATATTGCTATTGCAATGTCTATGCAAGCAAAGGCAGTAGAAGCGTTAAAGAAAATAGATGTATCTAAACTAAATGCAAATGAAATTATCCGCTTATTTGATACTTCGGTTAAGATAGAACGCTTAAGTCGTGGAGAAGCTACATTTATAAATTCAAGTAAAAATGATGACTCAAATAAAAAAGATGTTGCTGATATTTTGACAACAGTTTTAGAAAAAGCATGGGATGAGAAAAATTGATGAAAAAAAATAACATAGATGAATTAGTAAATTCTATGAAAAAATATATCCAAGACCCAGTTCTTTTTGTACGTAATGTTTTGAAAGTTAAACCAGACAAATGGCAAGAAGAATGTTTACAAGCAATAGCAAATAATGGACGCGTTGCAGTTCGTTCAGGTCATGGTGTAGGAAAAACAGCACTGGAAAGCTGGGTTATTTTATGGTTCTTATTTACACGTCCATTTCCCAAAATACCATGTACTGCTCCAACTCAGCAACAGCTATTAGATATATTATGGCCAGAAATAAGTAAATGGTTAAAGCGGTCGGAATTAATGGACTCGTTGTTTGATTGGCAAAAAACTAAAATACAAAATAGAATATTTCCGGAAAGATGGTTTGCTACAGCTAGAACAGCTAGTAAACCAGAAAATATGGCAGGGTTCCACGAAGAACACCTGCTTTTTGTTATTGATGAGGCAAGTGGTGTAGCTGACCAGATTTATGAAACAATAGAAGGTGCATTAACTACTAAAGACGCTAAACTTCTTTTATGCGGAAATCCAACTAAGAATTTTGGTGTTTTTAAACGAGCTTTTTTTGAAGATAGATATTTATATTACACAATTAAAGTTAATTGTATGGATACAAACCGTGTAGCTTCTGATTATTGCCAAAGACTTATTAGACAATATGGTATGGATAGTGATGTTGTTAGAGTTCGTGTACTTGGTGAATTTCCAAAATCAGAACCAGATGGATTAATTCCATTAGAAATTGTTGAGGCTGCAATGATGAGAGATTTAGATATAAACTACGATTCAATGCTTCATATTGGAGCAGATATTGCTCGTTTTGGTGATGATGAAACGATATTTGTACCTAGAATTGCTGGAAAAACATTGGGATTGTTTCACTATACAAAGCAAGATACAACAGTAACAGCAGGTAAGTTGTTAAATATTACTAAAAATTTAATGAGAGATTATAACAAACTATATGCGACTATTCGTATTGATGATGATGGTGTTGGCGGTGGTGTTACAGATATGCTTAGGGAAACTATAAGAGAGCAACGATTAAACATAGATGTAATAGCTTGTCATAATGGTGGTAGTCCAATAGACAAAGAGCATTATGCAAATTGGGCTACTGAACAATGGTGTAATCTAAAGCAACGACTACTAGATGGTGATATTGAAATCCCAAATGATGATGAATTATCAGCACAATTAAGTACTCGTAAATATTCAATAGATAGACGAGGTCGTATTATTTTAGAAGATAAAAAGACTTATAAAAAACGTATTCATAGAAGTCCAGACCGTGCAGACGCTTTAATCCTTGCATTTGCTGTACTTAGAAATAATATTGACCCAAATATAGCTGCACTTTTAGGAGGAGCAAATTTATATGGTAATTAAAAAATGGATTGATAAGGCAACTGGAGAAATAAGCAAGTTACGTATTAAAAATTGGTTTTTTAATATAAATAATATGTATTCTGCTCCATATTCATTAGGCATAGAGGGTCATGTTGACTATAAGAAAGCAAGAGACCTTTACTACAACAGAGATGAGAGATATAAATTAGGTGCTGGTTTTGCTAAGCCTATTATAAATACATTAGCTGGATTTATGGGAACACCTCAATTTTATTGTGAAGATAAATTAGCACAAGAAGAATTAGATTTATTTATAAAAAATTTAAAAAGTAAAATGCAACGTACTCATCAAAAAAATTTAATTGATGGTGAAGTTTTTATTCGATTAATTAATAAGAAATCTAATCCCAAACTTTATCCAGAAAATAGTAAAGGTACAACGTTAGATTATATTCTTATACCACCGGAGTTAATTCCTGCAGGTGGAATAGAATTTGACCCTATAACAGGAGAATATTCTGCTATTACTATATTATCAAGAAACAAATGGATTGATGAAAAAGGTAATAAACAAGAGTATATTTTTCGTCAAAGGCTAACTGCAAATGAAATTACTACAACTATTGAAGGGAATGCACCTAAAGGGCTTAAAAGTAAAACAGAACCTAATCCATGGGGATTTATTCCTATTATCCATTTCAAAAATGAGTCAGATGAAACAGAATTACATGGATATAGTGAGTTGGAACCAATAGAACCATTTTTAAAGGCTTATCATGATGTAATGATTCATGCAATTACTGGAAGTAAAATGCATTCAACACCTAAACTTAAATTTAAACTAAAAGATGTTGAAAAATTTTTAAGAGATAATTTTCCTAGTGCTTTTAATGATATGAAACAACAAAAAGATATTAGATTAGATATAAGCGGAAAACAAATTCTGCTAATGCAAGATGAAGATGACGCAAGTTTTATTGAGTGTACATCTGCAATTGGAGATACTTCAACATTATTGCAGTTTTTATTTTATTGTATTATTGATACTTCCGAGGTTCCAGAATTTGCGTTTGGTGTTCATATCTCTAGTTCTCAAGCTAGTACAAAAGAGCAAGGACCAATTCTTACTCGTAGGATAGAACGAAAAAGAGAACAAGTAGAAACATCATGGTTAATGTTCGCACGAATGGCTCTATCTATGATTAGCTCTATATCTGGTAAAAATTATAAATCTTACAATGTAGAAATAAAATGGGATACCGTAATGGACAAAGATGAGCAATCTGAAGCACAAACTTTATATGTAATAACACAAGCATTAAGTAATGCGTTAGATAGCAACATTATTAGTATTCAATCTGCTGTAGATTATTTGGCTAAATATATTGATACCATGGAAAAATGGGAACAAGAAAAATCTAAAATAGAAGATACAAAAATGCTTAATAAACCAATAGAAGAAGCATATCAACAAAACAAACAAGTAAAAGAAATTGATGATATCTTAAATGGAGATAATGCATGAGTGAGTTAGATGGAATTAAATCAGCAGCTGGTGATTATTATAAATGGGCATTAGAAGCTAGAAAAAAATATTTATTAATGTTGCAACAGTCTGATGAAACGATAGCCGAGTTATATATAGCATCCATAAATAGAATTATTCAGGAGTTAAAAAAAGGGGAGAATAAAAATCTTAAATATTTACTAGAAGTAATAGCAAAAGATGTAGACCAATTCAATCAAGATTTGGCAAAAGCAATAAAGTTTGTAGTAGAAAATGGTACAGAAAATGGTATGTATTTTATAAAACAAGTATCTATAGATGTATTGAAAGAAGCTGGTGTTGATACTGTTCCATTTATAAAATCTATGGAATTTAGTCGTAAACGAGCTATACAAACAAGTTTTGCCCGTTCACATGAAGATGGATTAAAATTATCTGAACGTATTTGGAATATTGGTCAACATAATAAAAAAATAATGTCAGATATTGTTCGTGCTGGAGCTGGTGAAGATGTTGTTACTGTAGCACGCAGTTTAGAAAGTTATGTAAAAAAAGGCAAAACAAGTATAGCTGCTAATTATCCTAATATGATAAAAAGAATGGAGAGTCGTATTCCTGCAAATCTTGATTATAAAGCACTAAGACTTGCACGAACTGAACTTACAGCAGCTTATGGTGAAGGGGTAATTGCTTCTGCAAAAGCTACACCTGTAGTTAAATATGTAAAATGGGTTATAAGTTCTAGTCATCCACGTAAAGATATTTGCGATACTAATGCTAATGGTGGACCAAATGGAAATGGAATATATGAAGCAATGTCTTGTCCAATATATCCTGCACATCCAAATTGTATATGTACGTTGCAACCAGCACCAGAAAATACAACAGTTGTGGTAGATAAATTAAAAGCTTGGTTAAAAAATCCACAATCACAACCAGAGATAGAAGAATGGTATCAGACACATTATAAAATGTTTGAATAATGAAAGGGGGTGAAATCATGAGTATAAAAAGAAATGGTATTATGTTAACAGCAAAAATAACTGGCGAAATGAATGTTGAAGATATTCCAGTAGCAAACTGGGCAGATATTGACGCATTAAAAGGTGATGATACTGACCCCTTAGAGGTTGTCATGTCTGTTCCTGCTGGTAAAAGTACAAGGGGATGGAATTACACAAGTAATGCACTAAATTCTATTGTTGGAGAAGTAAACAGCACAGGATTACCTGGATTTTTAGGACATCAAAAAGCTGAAAATGTTGCAACAGAGTTTCCAACACCTGTTACTCATTGGATAGGTGCAAAAATGGAAAATAACGTTGCTTATTTTAGAGGACTTATTGATAAATCTGCAACTGATTTAAAACGATGGATACGAGGAAAAGCAATAAATCAGGTATCTATTTTTGGTTATCCGCAATTAGAACAAAATACCATTACGGGAGAAACAGATGTAATTGATTATAAAGGGTTATCCATAGATTGGACGCCTTTAAATCGTGCAGGAATGCCAACGTCAGTTATAGCTATAAGTGGAGAAATGGCAAGTATAGATAGTATAGTAGATACTTCACATGAAGAATTACGAGATACTTTGCGTCAATTAGCTTATGACAAATTTGTTGGTAATAAAAGTGTCTATTTGTATATCAATGCTGTCTATGATGATTATTTTATAATTTGCTATAGTGATGATACTTCTAGATTAGATAAGTATTATAAAATTAATTATACAAAAGAACTTGATAATATTTTAATTGGCGAGCCTGTAGAAGTTAAGCGAAAAGAAATATGGGAACCTGTAGGAGAAATGGAGATACAAAATATGAATGATAAATTAAAAGCCCTTATTGATAATGGAACAATTACTAAAGAGGATTTAAAACAAGCTTGTGGTGAAATTGGCATTAGTGAAGAACCTAATAAAATTGAGCAAGCTTGCGGTGAAATGTTTGGTAAAACAGGAGATGAGCTGTTAAATGATATTAAAAGTGCAGCAGAATTATTAAAGCAATCTAATAGTAAAAATAAAGAAAAAATTATTGATAAAGTTATAAGTGAAAAAGTAAGTGGAGAAATGGCTCAAAATGTAGTAAAAAAAATGCTTCACACAGATAGTACTGATGAAGCTACAATTGCTGGTGAAATTGATAGTATTTTAGCAGATAAATCTGTACAAGCTTTATTAGCTAATACAAAAATTGATATTGTACCACCAATTAATGGAGACAATAGCAATAATTCTTTCTTTGTTACTAAAAAAGTATCTATTTAATTTTAGGAGGTTAAAATAATGGCTTATAAAGGACAACCTATACCAAGTACAGTATTACCAATAACACAAATAAAAATAAGTGATGGTAAATCTGTAGACGTTACTGTTCCGGCAAGTAATGGAGTTCAAGCTGGAGAATTTTGTGTAGTTGATGGATTTTTTGGAGTTGCACTTCAAACAGTAGATAAAGATAGTAATACCAATGGTACATTAATTGCTTTACAAATAGAACAAGCAGAATATATTACAGGACAAATAGATACATCCAAAACATTTGAAAAAGGCTCCGAACTTTATTTTGACCCAGCGACCAAAAAATTCACTGATGATGATAAAGTATCTGGTGCTTTTTTTATTGGTAGAGTTAGTTATGCTAAAGACAGCAATAATATTATTCAATTTATTCTTTATCCGCAAAATGTAATTCCAGTTGCCGGTGCTTAGTTTAGGAGGAATATAGATGTTAAAAGTAGTATCTCAAGATACATTATTAGAAGCTCGTAGAAAATATACAGGTGAAAGTAAAATTCCATTTATATTTAATGGCAAATTAGATTATGTAAATAAAAAAATTATTAATGGAGAAATGGAAACATTAAGTTTTAGCAAACCATTAGGAGAAATGATTTCTTATGGTGGAACAAATGTTTCTAAAGAATTGCTTAGAAAAGTAGTTCTTGACGTAGAATTAGGTAGAGAAACAGTACAAACTTTATATCATCCAATTTATGATACAATTTCTGACCCTAATTTACCAGAAATTGTAGATGCTAAATGGGCTATGCGTGGTTCATGTGTATTTTTACAAACTGTTGAAGGCAGTGAGATTAAGTTTGGTACAATCGAAGCAGAATATGGACCAACAGCACGTATTGTTACTTATGCCACTGGTTTTGAATATACAAAACAAATGAAAGACTTTAATCAGTCTTTTCAGGTCGAAATGTTAAATAAGGCTATGGGTGAAAGTTATAATGCTTTATTAAATCATATACATCTTAGTCCTATTTTAGATTTTAGTTATAAATCCAATAATAAAACAGCGTATGCAGGAGCTAGTGAAGATATTGCTTGGGTACGTTTATATGAAACAATAAAAAACGGAATGAAAGACGCTATTAATAAAAAACGTACACCTACAGTTATGTTAGCTAGTGCTGCAAATAAAATTGACATTGAAATGGCTTTACGTGGTGGTTATCAAATCGGGGGTACAAATTATCCAGCCATTACAGGAATTAATACGATTATTTATTATGATGGCTGGGAAGAAACTGTTGGTAAAAAATCTTATATTTATAATGGTTGTCCGGCAAATAAAATTTATTTAATTCGCCCAAAACGAGGTTTTAAAGAACTTTTAAAACAAGATTTACGAATTGAAAGCAATGGAGGAGACCTTACACGCATGATTGAACAGCAGATGATAGGTTATACTTATCGTGGCGTATTTGCAGCAGTTGAAGAAAACGTACAAGAATTAACAATCGCTTAATAAAAAAAGGATGATATTATGATAATTACTGACGAATTTAAAAAGAAATTACGTAAATATCTACATGAAGTTATTCCACCAGACGGAACAGATAAAGATACTAATTTGTCTGATGAAGATATTGAGGAACTTCTTACAGAGGCTGATAATATTTATAGTGCAGCTGCGCAAGGATGGCGATTAAAAGCTACTACTGCACCAATGGAAGTTGGACAAATAACAAAATATAGTATTGGGCAAGAAACCTACGAAAAATCTACAGCAAGTGATTATTTAAGCTATTGTTTGGAAATGGCTAAGATGTATGAGCAAATGGCAGAAAAAAATAATAATCTTTCAGGTAGTAGAATTTTTACAGTAAAGGTGCCAAAAATCTTATGAAAAATTTCATTGAAGAACGTAAAAAAGATATTGCAAAAACAATAGCAGAAAATCCAACAAAAATAATAATAAATAGAACAAATAAAGTTCCTAAAGGTGGAGGGCGAAGCATAGAAAAATCTGTGCTTGGTCCTTTTTTAATACGCATTTTTAATCAAAAGTCAAAAGCATTTCAGGTTAATGTATCTAATACTTTAGCAGGTATTAAACAAACTGATTCAACGTATGCTTTTTTAGCAGCTAGTGATGTAGATATAAAATGTACACCAAATATAACAGATGAGTTTGAAGCTTATGGACAACGATTTAGGGTAATATCAGTTATTCCGCGATATATACAAGGTATTCTTACTAGTTTAGATGGTGGTTTAGAAGTTATTTCATAAGAGGAGAGAAAAATGTTTTGTGATGGTGTTAGAGAAAGTTTAAGACGTAAAAAAGCTGCAACATATTTACTTTGCCAAAATATAAGTAATGATATGGAAAGAAAAGCCAAGTCTATAGCTCCATGGCAAGACCGTACAGCACATGCAAGGCAAAGTATAAATCATAATACACAGCTGTTAGGTGATGATATAGAAATGACTATTTCTCATGGTGTTAGATATGGTCGTTATCTAGAAAAGGGAACGCCTCCTCATGACATACATTTAAAACATAAAAAAGCTTTTATGTGGAATGGATTACCACATCCAATAAAGAAAAACCCTATCCATCATCCTGGAACAAAATCATATCCTGCGATTATTCCTGCAGCAGAATATGGGAAAAAGCAGTTAGATATGGCAATAAAAAAACTATGGGAGGAATAAATAATGCGTGAAGCGATAAGAAATGCTTTAATCGAAGCTATTCCAGAAGTTGAAGAACGTATATTTGAGCCACATACAGCAACACCAGATACACAAAAACCATACCTTATAGTTAGAGAAATGACTGAAACTGACAATACAGCATGGGCAGGATATAGGGCAAGAATAGAAGTATGGCCATATTGTGAACAGTCTAGTTATGTAGAAGTTGATAAGTTGGCAAAAAAAATTAGTAATGCCTTAGATAAGCAATTACTAGGAACAAATGATACAGATACAATAACTTGTATTGCTGACGGTATGAGTGATGATACTGTCGATAAAGAATGGGACGCACTTACAAGGTGTGTAAATTTCTATGTACTAGCTCTACAACCTGCCATTTTGCAAGGTCCAATAATTAATGATAATTGGTTAACAGCTTTGGCTGAATGGAGTAAAGAAAAGCTAAGCGAACAAGTTGCAGATTGTTATAGTGGTATCCTGCCAACAGGATATAAGCGTCCATCTGTATTATGGCGATTTGATGGCATGGATGTTGAAGAATGTGGTGCATTAGGCTTTGAGGTTATAAAGAATATAACTTGTCATATTTTTGGACGAAATGCAGTAGAAGAATTAAATATTGCAATGAAACTAATTGAAGATATCAAAACGGCAATAAAAATTCCTTTAGATATCAAAAACCGTTGGTATATGACTGTAAAAGATGTATCAGGACATTTTTATACAGACGCATTGAAACAAGGTCAAATTAAATTATCTTTAGCACGCAAAGTAAAACGTCCACATGATGAAGCACCTTTGATAATGGAAACATACTTTGATGGCAAAATTAATTTATCTGAAATTGAAAGAAGGTGGAAATAGTGGCAGAGGAAGTAACAAAACAAATAACAAAACAAACAACAAAGCAAGTTGTAGCTCCGATTATTAAATATTCTATTGCAGATTTAAAAGCAGTATCTCGTAAAGTTTTTGGATGTAATCCAGAAGTCATTGACGGAGCTATTCATGGTAAGCCTATACAGGTTTACGGAGTTGAGGAAATGAGAAATTTAATCAATAATTTTTTAAATAAACCAATAAAATAAATAGGAGTGTTGATATATGGCTGGTGGAACATGGGAAGCAACAAATTTGCCTAAATTACCGGGTTTTTATATGAATTTTAAATCGGCTGGACTTGCAGCGGTTGAAAGTGGCGATAGAGGGACTGTTGTTTTACCAATTAAAGCACATTGGGGAAAAGTTAATGATTTTACCACAATAGTTACAGAAACAGATATTTTAAATGAATTTGGAGCATTAGAAGATACAAATGGCTCTACTTTTTATAAAACACTTAAAATGTGTACATTAGGAGGAGCAAAAAAAATACTTGCTTATAGATTGGCGGATAGCACCGCTAAAGAAGCAAGTTTAACCCTGCAAAATGAAACAGATACAGATGTAGTGAAAATAACTGCAAAATATGTAGGAGAACGAGGAAATAATTTCAAATTAACGATTGCCCCTTCACTTGCTAATGAAGGTACATTTGACATGAAATTATATGAAAATACAGCTTTATTATACACATATAGTTTTGCTACATGGGCAGAATTGATTGATACAGTAAATACGGCAAATGTTTATATCTTGGCTAGTAAAGCAGAAGGAAGCCCTGACATTAGTGGTAAAGATATTAAAAATATTACTTCTCAAGCATTAACTGGTGGGAATAGTGGTATTACTGGAATCTCTAATACAGATTATATTAAATTACTTGATGTATTAGAGACACAAGAATTTAATATTCTTTCTTTAGATGGCGTTACGGATGAAGCTATTCAAACAAGTATAGCGTCTTGGGTTACGCGTATGAGAACACAAGGTAAAAAAATTATGTGTGTTATGGGTGGTTCTTCCGAAGATGATGTTGCTGATGACGCAGTAGAAAAAGCTGTTCAGCGTTCTGCTGGATTTAATCATGAGGGAGTTATTAATATTGGTACTGGAGTAATTCTTGATGATGTGAAATATTCTAGTGCAGATTTAGCACCATATGTTGCTGGTTTAATTGCTGGACAAAAAATGACTGAAAGTACAACTTATGCAGCTACACCATTTGATGATGTTACTAAACGCTGGACAAGAAGCGAACAAGAAACAGCAGTTACAAATGGTGTATTTTTATTTATTAATGACGGTCGAATTGTTAAGGTTTTACAGGGAATTAATTCTTTAATTACATTAAGACAAGACCAAAATAATGCGTTTAAAAAAATTCGTAGTATTAGAACTATGGACGCTATTGACACTGATTTACAGCAAACAGCAGAAGATAATTACATTGGTAAAATAAATAACACTACAGAAGGGCAACTTGCTTTAATCGGTGCTTGTAAACAATATATGGAGGTCTGCGCTCAAGGTGGAATAATTGAGCAAGGGACATATACTGTTGAACTTAATCCAACATATCACGGTGATAATGCGACAATTAAACCAGAGCCTGACCAGGTATATTTAAAATGGTCTGCACATATTACAGATGTTATTGAAAAAATATTTAGTGACTTTATTTGTGAATAGAGGTGAATTTTTAAATGGCAATAGATGGTGTTCGTGTAGTTAATGGTACATTTGGCTATATATACAAAGAAGGTAAATGGCTTTCGCAATTCAATAAAGCAACTGCAAAAGTTGAAATTCAAAAAGCTGAATTAAAAGTTGCTGGCGACCGCTGGACTAGACATAAGGTCTTAGGATTAAAAGGTACTGGCTCTATGGGTGGCTATAAAGTAACAGATGAATTAATGCAAGAAGTTATGGTTGTTACTAATTCTGATAAACCTTCGTATCGAACAGAACTAATTTATGCATTAAAAGACCCAGAAGCATGGGGATATGAAAGAATCCGTTTGATGAATGTTATGTTTGACAGTATTGATGTAGCTAATTGGGAAGCAGGAAAAGAAATAACAGAAGAATGGCCATTTACCTTTGAAGGTTATGAGTTGTTAGACCCAATAGAAGAATAAATTTTATTTAAGGAGATAAAACAATGGAAAAAAATTTATTAAGTAATGCAGAAGTTGATGAAAATACAGTAGAGCAAAACTTTGAAGATGAAGAAGTAAAAGAAAAAATAAATAAAGATATGTCTGAAAGTGATATTATTACAGCATTATTAAATAGTAATGCTGATGATAAACCAACAATGATTGTTCCGCTAAAACGATTAGGTATTCCAGTTACTTTAAAAGCATTAACTGGTAAACAGGTTTCTAGAGTTCGTGAACGTAATACCCGTACAGTTGAGAAAAGAAATAAAACAGAAAAGGTTTTAGACTCCGAAGGCTTTAATATGGGACTTATTATTGCTTCTACTGTAAAACCTAATTGGAGTGCGCCAGAATTATTAAATAAATTCCGTGCTTCTAGTGGTGAGGAAGTTTTAAAACGTATTTTGCTTGGCGGTGAGATTTCTCTGCTCGGTGATGTTGTATTAGAACTTAGTGGATATAATATCAGTATTGATGATATAAAAAACTTATAAAATCCGGAAAGAATATTTTATCTGTAGCCCATGCACTAAGTATTAGAAGGAATATTAGACCGTCAGAGTTTTTTAATATGCCATTCATGGAACGTCAATTTTTAATCGCGTCTATTGAAGTAGAATTAGAAGTAGAACAAGAGGAAATAAACAGAATAAAGGAGAACCGACGTGGCAGATAATCAAGAATTTTATAGATTAAAGCTAGTTTTATCTATGCAGGATAGGCTTACAGCTAGGCTTAAAAAGATAGATGAAGGCGTTGTGAAGTTTGAGGAACGTATGGCAAAAACTCAAGCAGTTATGGATAAATTTTCTAATACTAAAGTTGAACCAAGAATAACATTAGACACATCAACTATTGAGGATAGATTGAATAAAACTAATGAATTATTAGAAAAAATTGCTAAAAAAACGGTTGAGCCTAAAATAAAACCTAAAGATGAAACTGAGCGTACAACTAGCAAAGTTGAAGGAAGGTTGCAAAAGCTTACAGCAAAAACATGGGATATAACTATAAAGTTAAAAGATAAAACAATTTCCGGATTAGATAAAATAAACAATGCTCTAACATCTCCTTTAGGAATTTTGGGAGTTGGTGCTGGTGCTGTTGGTATTGGTGGATTAATTACCAACAGCGCTCAAAAATCTATGGACTTTACAGCTGAAATAAGTAATATTAAAGCTCTTACTGGAATGCAAGGTGCAGAAATAGAAGCTGTAAGACAACGTGCTTTAGACTTAGGAAAAAGTACAAAATATAGTGCTTTAGAAGCAGCACAAGGAATGACTGAATTATTAAAAGCTGGAGTAGATACAAAATCTGTATTGGGTGAAGCTTCACAAGCTGCTTTAGATTTAGCAGCTGCTGGAGATTTATCTCTTACAGAAGCAGCAGAGGTTATGAGTACTGCAATGAATGTATTTGGAACAAAAGACGCTACACACGTTGCTGATTTATTAGCAGGTGCAGCGAATGCTTCTGCAACAGACGTTCATGAGATGAAATATGCTTTTTCACAAGTAGCAGCTGACGCTCACGGTGTAGGTATGAGTATTGATGATGTTAATGTAGCTTTGGCTACATTTGCTCAATATGGTCAAAAAGGTGAGAAAGCCGGTACAGGTCTTAGAAATATGCTTAATAATTTACAGCCTCATACTAAGCCTGCTACTGAAACATTTAGCAAATTTAATTTTCTTGATAGCAATGGAAATAGTGTATTTTATACAGCTGAAGGAAAATTAAAAAGTATGGCTGAAATAGCTGATATAATGCAAAAAAATTTAGGAAAATTAAACCCTGCCGAATTAGATATGGCACTATACGATATGTTTGGTGTAGAAGGTAAAGGGCTTGCTAAAGTTATTATGGAACAAGGTGCAAAAGCTTTCATTGCAATGGAAAAAGAAATGAAAAAATTTACCGCTTCTAGTGTTGCTTTAGAAAAACTTAATAATGCTAAAGGTGATATAGAACAATTACGAGGTGCTTTTGAAACATTTCAAATAGAAGCACTTGCTCCATTAGAACCTGCAATTAGAGTAGTAGCTACAGCTTTTACAGACTTTTTTTCTAATGCTGATACATTAGAAAATGTAAAAAGTAATGTTGCTGGAATATCTGATGAAATAGTTGCATTTATGGATAATCTAGCGAGTGATGAAAAATTTCAGCAAATGCAGTGGGGCGATAAAATTGTTTTCTTGCTCGACCAAATGATGATAAAAATGGATGAGTGGGCTAGTGGTTCTGGTGGCGAACAATTTGGTAAGGTGATGACTAAACTTGCAGAAATTGGGATAAAAGCATTTGTTGGCGCACTTACTGGAATGATAAAAGCAGCTTTTAATTCTGCAATAGAGGGTAATTTTAGCAGTGCAATCTCTCTAGGACTGGGTTCAGCATTTATGGCTTCAATTTTACCATTGAGTGGTATTTTTAAAATAGTCAAAAACACCATTGATTTTGGTAAAAACATTAAAACAGGTTCTTATTGGCTTGGGGACGCTTATAGCAGTGGAACAAGTACAACATCTAAGATATTAAAGAAAATTCCTGTTATTGGAGCAATATTTGACGGATATAGATTCTTAACATCTGATGATAAAGCTAAAACTGGTACTGAAATTATTGGTGGTTGGGGCGGTGCTTGGGCTGGTGGAAAAATTGGGGCAGGACTAGGAACATTTTTTTTAGGTCCAGGTATTGGTACTGCTATTGGTGCGCTTGGTGGTAGTATGTTTGGTTATGCACGTGGTTCTGAAATTGGTGAAGCTATTGTTGATTTTTTTAGAAATGAATTTAATACAAAAGAAATTAATAATGGCAATAACATTTATAATCCTTATATGTATAATCAAGTAACACCTCAACCACAAAACACAGATGTAAGTATACCTGAATTTAATTATCCAACAGAAACATATCAATCCAAAAATAATACAGCTTCAAATAGTAGTTCTATTTGGGATTTTGCTGACCCAGTAATTAATCAATATGGTGAAAATCAAGTCCAAATGTCTAATATGCAATTAGAAACAGCAAAAGCACAATCTGCTATGATGGGTGAAATATTAGAAAGTGCTGGAGAAAAAATCAATAGATTAAAAGAATTAGGTGCAGAAGGTTGGAATTCTCTTGGTGAAAATGCTTCTATGAACCTTGAACGTATGCGTTATGGTTTATTATCAGCTGAGGAAAGTATTTTACAAACTACTAATACTATTAGTGAGGGCTTTGGCGAAATGTCTAATTCAATTAGTGAATGGTGTTCTACAATAGTTACTGATGTTACAAGTTGGTTTGCTCAAATTCCTGATAGAGTTGGACAAGCTATAGATGAAGCTGTAGCAAGAGCAAATGCAGGTTTATCTGATTTAAAAATTTCTGCATGGAATGCTTTACCAGCTCCATTACGAGATACTATAGATTGGGGAGCTAAAAAACTTGGTATTAAAGGCTATGCTAATGGTGGATTTTTAAATCAAGACCAGATAATTCGTGTTGCTGAAGGAAATAATGCTGAAGTAATAATCCCGTTACATTCTTCAAAACGTCAAAGAGGTTTATCACTTTGGCAACAAGCGGGGCAAATGTTGGGGGTTAATAGTAATTTATTTACCAATGTTACGAATAATAATTATATGCCAGCAATGGCTTATGCTTTATCTAGTGGTAATACTAGCGATAATGGCAAATCCAATAACTCTAATAATGCTTTTTCGTTTAATGGTTTAAATATTCATATCGGAAATAATAAATCTGATGATGAAATGGCAAGTGCTATAGGTTGGAAAATACTTGCGGAAGTAAAACAAGCATATCAAAATAGGGGTTGAGTAAATGTTTGGTTATTTAAATAAAGGAACAACAGCAACTACTATATTAGATGGATTACAAAAAGGCAGTAAATTTGCAGAAGTTGCAGGAAATTTGTTAAATCAAGCGTTAGTGGGTAATACATGGGTTAATCCTGTAACAATTTTTATCATTGACCAAGTTACAAGTACGATATTTCAGTTGCCAGTTAATCCGCTAGAAATAAAAATGCAATGGCAAAGAAAAACACAAACGATAAATATTCTTAATTTAGGAGAAATAGATTTTACTACTGGAGATAAATTACAAGAAATCTCATTTAGTTCATTTTTCCCTTCGGAATATGTGCCTACGTATTGTATGTACCCAGAATTACCTACACCAGAAAGTGCTAACGCTGTAATGAATAATTGGAAAAGTCGTTTTAATGACCCTATAAAAGGATTAGCAGACCCGTTACATTTAATAATAACAGGCGCTCAAGATATAAATATGAATGTATTACTTACATCATATGCTTCACAAGAAAAAGGGGGAGAACCGGGCGATATTTATTTTGATGTTACTTTTAGAGAATGGAAAAATATTGCTGTTCGTACGGAAAGTGAAGAACAACAAAGTAAAAGAGTAGCTATAAAAGAACGTCCAAAACTTGTTAAAATAAATACTGATGATGACTTATTTGGTACAGAAGAAAGTCTATGGAAAATTGCCAAACAGTATTATGGAAATGGTGAAAGTTGGACAAAAATTTTAGAAGCTAATGCAGGACAAATAACAAAGCAGGTGATTCTTCCATGATTGTTACGCCTAGTGTATGTCGATATGATGTAATATTGCAAAACAAGTATTTTCTTCGTGAATGTATTCAATTTTTAACATTAGAAGATAGACTTGATGAAGTTGCTTATTGTGGGAAAGTAAAACTTGCTGTTCCAGATGACCAATTTACAGGACTTCCAATAATTACTCCGGGAATGGAAATTCGTGTTAGTGGTACAAAATTTGGTGAAGATAAATATTCTTATTTACTTCATCCAGGTGTAGTTTGGGATGTTGAAATTGATAATAATGCACGTAGAAATTGGAATTTAATAATTTACGACCGAACGATATATTTATCTAAATCCGAGGACCAATTTTTATTTAAAGAAGGAACAACAGCCAGCGACCGTATAAAACAAATATGTAGTGAATGGAATATACCAATATTAAATATTCCAGATACAAAGCAAGCCCTTGCACAAGATGTTGTAAGGGCTAAATCTTTATGGAATATTATTCAGGACCAATTAAAAGAAACGGCTGAAAAATCTGGGAAGTTATTCACTGTGCGTATGCAACCAGATGGACTAGAGCTATTTGAAATAGGTTCTAATGTAGACCCATGGGTGTTTGAATTTGCTGTTAATTTACAAAGTGTTAGGCAGAAACAAACGCTTAATGGTGCAGTTACTAAAGTAAAAGTATTAGGTAAACAAGAAAAAGGTTCTACAGCCCCAATAGAGTTTGAAACAAATGCTGATATTGATAAATACGGAACAATACAGAAGGTAATTCCGTATAAAAAAGGATTGGATACAAATGCTATACAACAAAAAGCTACCAATACTTTAGCTGGTATTCAAGAAACAGTCACAGTTGAGGCTATAGATATTAATACTATTCGTAAAGGTGATAAAGTAATTGTGCAGGGCTGGGAAGATGGCTTATATGTAATTAGTGTAAAACATAATTGTAATAGTCCCGGAATAATGCAGATGGAGCTTGCTTCACTTGAATATATAAGGAGGAGATATTATCGAAGTGAAAAATCCTTTTAAAGAATTAGCTGCACTTATTGATGAACAAGCTAAAAAGCGAGTTAATGATGGATTTACAGGACAATGGATTACATCACAAATTGGAACCGTAACATCTAAAGGAGTATTGTTAGACGGATATCCCTTTGAACTTACTAATATATATGTAAATCGTGCTTGTACATTATCTGAACCTTATATGACAGATACTAAAGAAGTAAGTGGTGGCAGTGGAGACGCACAGTATGAAAGTCATAGTCATCCAGTTATAACTCCTACTCCAATATTGCCATTGCATATTGGGGATAGAGTAAAGGTTACTCCGATTAATGGCGGTCAATATTGGTGTATAGATTGTGTTATAGTTCCGTTTACAGGTGGTGCTTAATTATGCCAGATTTATTTCCAACTGTTGGAGTAACTAATGCAAAATATATTGATGAGGTTGCTTCCGATAAAGTCAATTATGGAAAAACTGTACAATTTGATTTTGAAAAACATGAATTTATATTAAGTCCTACTGGTAAACAAAAAACCATTACAGGTTCAAATGCTTGGGCTGAATGGTGTGTAAAAGCTATATCTTCCGAACGATATAAATATCTTATTTATAGTGATAATTATGGTGAGGAAATAGATACTTTATTAGGAAAAAGTTATCCTAAAAAAGTAGTAGAAAGTGAAATAAAACGTATGGTAAAAGACTGCTTAATGGCAGATAAAAGAACTGCTAGTGTTGATAATTTTACTTTTACATGGATTGATGACGGTATAATGTTTACCTGTGATGTTAAAAATACTATTGGTGAAAGTATTACTATATCAAGAACGGTGGTGAGATAGTGTCCGATGAAATTAATTATTTAGATGAGGTTATGACTACAGAAGAAGCTATTCGTAATAGAATGCTTAACAATATTTCTGATGAATGGGATAAAGAAGAGGGAGGATATATCTACGATAGCATAGCACCTGTAGCTATAGAAATGGTTTTCATTGGGATGATGGTTCGCAAGGTGCTTAATTTAGGTTTTGCACAAACAACAAATGGGACTTACTTAGATTATAGAGCTGGTGAACATGGTATTTATAGAAAAGAAGCTGTTTTTGCTACTGGAAATATAAAAATAACAGGTAAAGTAGGGGCGAAGATAAATGCTGGATTAAAAATTGCAACAGAAGCTGATACAACCTTAAATATACAATCCGTAGAATTTATTACAACTAAAGATGTTATTATTCCCGAAGATGGATATATTTATGCTCCGATAGAATCAACTGTAGCTGGTAATATTGGCAATGTAACAGCAAATAAAATTATTATTTTGGTAGAAAATAATAATAATATAACATCTGTGATAAATACTGAACCAACAACGGGTGGAACAGATGTAGAAAATGATGTCGATTTGTTAGAACGTTATCTTGATTATGTACGAACTCCTGGTACCAGTGGTAATGTGCAAGATTATAAGCAATGGGCATTATCTATTCCGGGAGTAACTGCGGTTCATGTTAAGCCACTTTGGAATGGTAATGGGACAGTGAAAGTAATTATTTTAGGCGGAGATGATGAGCCTGCAACCGATGAATTGGTTAAAAAGGTTCAAGATTATATTGCTGGTGATAATAATTTAGGAGAAAGACAAGCTCCTATTGGAGCAGATGTCACTGTAATTAGTGCAGAAGCTATAACTATAAATATAAATGCTAATGTTGTTATAGATAAGGAAATAACTACATTAGAAAAAGTGCAAGCACTTTTTAAAAATAGTGTAGAAAACTATTTAAAAGAAAATGCGTTCAATTCTAATACAATATATTTGTCTAAAATAGGTGGTTTATTAATAAATATAAATGGTGTATTAGATTATACAGATTTAAAATTAAACAATAACACAGAAAATATACCAACCAATGATGAGCAAGTAGCTGTTACTGGTGAGGTGGTATTGAATGAAAAGTGATAAAGGAAAAGAAATGCTTACTTTTACTGATTGGTATTATCAAGACAGTAAAATAATGCAAAGTATTTTAGATACACAAGGTATAGAAATAGATGCTATACGAGATAAAATAAAAAATATTTTAGAACAGTTTTATGTAGATACTGCAACATGGGGTTTAGATTTATGGGAAAAAGAACTTAATATACAAGACACTACAGGTAATTACTCTGAGCGTAGAAATCGTATTAAGTTATATTTAGCAAAACCTGTATCAGTTACACCGAGATTTTTAACTGATTTAGTAAATAGATATTCAGAAAAAAAATCTGCCAAAATAATAGAACATAATTCTGAATATTGTTTTGAAATCGAGGTTGCAGCTGATGACAAAATAGACTGGGATAATATAAATAAAAGTATAAACTTATATAAACCAGCACATCTAGGATTTTATACATCATTAAAAATATTTTTATTAACAAAAATAATTAATACTGTAAAAATTATTAATTATTTAAATGCCAATCATAATTTTTGGAATTTGGGAACAGCAGATAAAGTTTACTGGGATGGTGTTTGGTTTTTTGACAATAATATAAATTGGAGTGGAGAAAATCCTAATCCTGTTTATAAAGATAGACAAACCCATTTAATACTGCTATATAGTTTATTAACTCCCAAATTACAGGAAAAATTTTTATCTAAATTAAAAAATAAACAATATATTAGCTCTATATATAGTAATTGTATTACACATGATGAAATACAAAATAATTTTATCAATGCTAAAGAAAATTTAGAAATAAAATATGATAATAAAATACAAGAAAATATAAATGCAAATCAGAACCATATTACAGATAAAAATTGCTGGGATGGTTCTTTTTGTTTAGATGGTAGCCATATTTTAAGTGGTACTTATGAAATAAATAAACAAATGGAAAATATATGTGTCTTTTATAGTACAAAACATGGAATTGTAAACGAAGGGAGTAGAGAAATATTATGAGTAATGTAAATGCAACACATACTTTGGCTATTAATGGAGTAGGTGTACAAAGTGAATTTGACCAAGATACATTTTTAAAAAGTAATAAAAAAACGACTACAGATTATAGAACTGCATTTGCACAAGCTATAGGGACAACAGGGACAATAAGTAAAATTGTAAAAATGGCTTTTGGTACGGATGGAGAGGATGATGGACAAGGAAATCCTGCTCCACCAACAGATAATGGTCCACTCAATAATGTTGTTCTGACTAAAAATATTAAGGAAGTCACTTATCCTGTTGAAACTTCTGTTTGTTTTGAAGCAGAAATTGAAGCTGGGGAATATACTGGTGCAATAAATGAAGTAGCTTTGATAGACGAGCAAGAACAAACTGCTGCTAAAATGCGTTTGTTAACATCTAAAGGTGTAGATGCTGAAAGTGGAGCAATATTTAAATGGACTGTAGAATTCTAAAGAGGTGAATAATTTGAATAATGAAGAATTACAGCAAGAGTTAAATCTACAATTTCCGTCTGAAATAGCAGGTGTAAAACGACCTAGTGAACCAATAGAGAGCAAACATGATTTTTTTCTAAAAATGCCACAATTAATATCTAAAGACCCAGTACTTTATAATAAAATGAACTTGTTATTTAGTATTTTGCTAAGTAATGATAATGCATTAAAACAAAATATAGATACTATACTAGGAAAATTAGATAATGATTATGCACAGTTAGATAGTCCTGAATTTAGTGGAATACCTACAGTTCCTACACCAGAAGAACAAGATAATTCTAATAAAATAACGAATACGGAGTGGGTTCAAGCATGGGTAAAAGCTTTTATTTCGAAACTTAGTACAAATCTTGAAGTTGAAACACAAGAAGATGGACATTTTTCTTGCCCTGCATTGGGAATAACTGGATTGATGGCACAAAATGGATACATTTGCTTAGGAAAATTATTTGGAAATCTAATTCTACAATGGGGAACTTATTCTATTACAAATGCGGGTACTGGTGTGAGAATATCTTTTCCGATAAGATTTAAATATTTTCCATATATCGTTAAAGCTCAAGATGGTGGTTACAGTTGCTATAGTACTAGTACTACAGCGTTTTCTTCAACAACTGTAGAAATATATATGCGTAATGTAGGCCAATTAACAACTGGAACAGGATGTTGGTATTCTGTTGGTATTTAAATAATTCCTAAAACTATTATATTTATCATCATGTAGTTATTGGCGTTCCAGTTATATGTCCACTGTATTGTATTATTAGAAATATTTATTATTCTTGCCCCACCAGATAAATCACTTGCGACACCATTACTACAATCTGTATCCGATAATATTGCTACAAAATTTTTAGTAGCGGTAATAGGTAAAGTTTCAGTTATTGTTTGATTTTTTTGTAATGTAATAAAATAATTTCTCCATTGTT